>Ga0105349_10000973_pt1 | contig 11851 bp, 9 predicted proteins | sample EN1Hudseemescosm_FD_83661 | JGI IMG/M metagenome (GOLD analysis project Ga0105349, IMG submission 83661) | Methane-oxidizing microbial communities from mesocosms in the Hudson Canyon - EN1B Hudson Canyon | ecosystem: Environmental > Aquatic > Marine > Cold seeps | place: Hudson Canyon...
AAATTCTTGTCCACGTAACGGTGATTCATGGTTAAACAAAATACCACTACAACCAAAAATATCGTAAGACTCGCGATAATTAATTGTCATCCAATGCGCATAAAGTTTAGCTACGCCATAAGGGCTACGTGGATAAAAAGGCGTTGATTCTTTTTGTGGAATTTCTTGCACCTCACCAAACATCTCCGAAGTAGACGCTTGATAAAAACGAATTGTAGGGTTAACAATACGAATAGCTTCTAATAAGTGAACTGGGCCTAAGCCTGTTATTTTGGCTGTAGAAACAGGCTGCTCAAAAGAAACTCCAACAAAACTTTGTGCGGCTAAATTATAAACTTCCGTTGCTTTTGTTTTTTCCAATAAACGAATACTAGAACCTAAATCCGTTAAATCATATTCAATTAATTCAAGATTAGGGTGGTTTTGAATACCTAACTCTTCAATTCTCCAAAAATTAACTGAACTGGTACGCCGAAATGTACCAAAAACTTTATACCCTTTATCTAATAAAAGTTCCGCAAGATATGCACCGTCTTGCCCTGTAATACCTGTAATTATTGCTTTTTTCAATTTACTATCCTTCTAAGTAGTATTTTACAAAAATTGCTCATCGGGATCTCAATAGTTTTATATGAGATAAAACTAATCAGCGATACTGCTAAAAAAGCGACTAGAACCGACCACAGCCCAATATATTTATAACATGCATCTACAATAAAAAAACCGATCACGCCATGATACAAATAAAATGAATAACTGATGTTATTATAAAAAACCACTATTCTCGGTGCCGTTAGTTTCTTTTCATTGGCTAAAAACAATCCCGCGATCACTAATCCATATATGTATGAAAGTAGGTATGAATTATTTATAACCAGAAAATCTGGCTGAATAGTTTTAATTGAAAAAATAATTAAAGAAAAATTCATAGCCATACTAATTAAAAATATTGAGCTAGAAATTTTCTTATCATAATACAGATATATAAAAATCCCTGATATCAAATATGGTAGATAGGACATGCTTACTGAAAATAAAAAAAATGTATCTCCTAGTTCTCTACTGTTCAATAATATCACAAAAACACCCACCATTAAGCCTATTGCTGCTTTAAATAATGATTTTGTTACGAAGAAGACAATAACAAAGGAAATATAAAATAAAACTTCAATTATCAAAGTCCATGCCACTCCTTGAATAACTATATTACCAACAAACATATAATTCAACAATGTCATTGATAGTCCTATATCCCAAATACTCCATTCTTTAAAAGAATAGCTTGGTATGATTAAATTTAGTATACAAATAACTATAATAGACAGTATTAATGCAGGATAAATTCTAAAAATTCTTTTCAGAATAAATTGCACCATAGATTCTCGCTGAATAACATGACTAATAATAAAACCGCTGATAATAAAAAAGATGGACACGCCCAAAAAACCAAAATCTTGGATAATACCAAAAGGCTTCAAAACAAATTCATCCACCTTATCCACAATTATGGAGCCGCCATGCTCCCTAATTTTTATTCCAAAAATATGATCATAAAAAACCAATAAAGGTGCTATTGCTCGCAGCCATACTAGACTAATATACATTTAATCACCTGCCCGAATGATTGAGTATAAAGACATTGTGAAATTATGACTATTGTACTGCGTTGCAATTGAAGATGCTGCATTAGAAGCTACTTCACTTCTATATGCCTTATCTTTATAGAGTTTACTCATGAAGTCAGCAGCTTGATTAGTGTCTGGCTCAGCCCATTTCCAGCCTTTTTGATAGGGTCCAAAATCTTCCTTAACCTCAACCATTTCATATGTTATTAAGCATGAGTTGTCGCTCGTCATGAATTCCATATTACCTCCATATCCTGTTGCAATCACAGGAAGTCCTAGGGACATAGCTTCAAGCATCCCTAGTCCTAGCCCCTCAGATCGATGGAGTGAAATATAAACATCCGAAGCATTAATGAGGCTAATCATCTCACCCCGTTCTAGAGATTCATTTACAAGAACAACCTGCTCTGTCAAATTTAAATCTTCAACTAAATTAACAAACTGCCTATACTCCATTTCTCCTGACTCATAATTATTTGTTTTAAATATCAACTTAATATTTTGGTCACTTGCCTCAAATGCCATTTTGAATGCATACAAAATAGCTTCTGGATTTTTTCTTTCATAACTACTTAAAAAATCAAAACTAAACATAAAGCAAAAATCATTACTTTGTAATCCATATTTATTTTTCACATTTTTCGTATCTTCTAAGTCCCCCCAATCTTGAATGAAAGGATAAGGCATTTTATTAACTTTCATCCCCAGCGGAGCAACTTTTTTCAATGCTGTTCCAACAAAATCCGTAAAGACAACAAGTTCATCAACAACATCAAAAGCTGTAATGTGAGGAAAATAATCTTCAAATTCCCACCACCAAATTCCAAAATTCTTTTTGCCTTCAAGTTTGCTAGGGTAATGTTTCTGGTAATCTTCGACGACATCAGCATTTATAAAGATGAAGTTATTTTCTAACTTACTATTTTCACAGCGATACTTAGAATAAAACCCTTGTTCGTATTCCGAAACTCTTGCGTGAGCAGAGGACTCAATGACATCAACACTAATTGGTATAGATCCTCCTAAAGACAGTTTACAAAATCCTCGCGCAACTTGTGCTACGCCAATTATATTATCGAAATATCCAATTATATTAACTCCAAACTGTAGCTCCTCAGAATATTGAGCCTTGATATTTGTTGGATCGAATTCATACCAATTAATGAAGCCTTTTTTTGACTCCTCTGATTGCTCAATTGATGGAAATGCACTTTGTAAATCTTCTCGTGCTTCATATAGCAACTTCATGTGCCTGCTGAAACCTTCTTCCTCGTAAAAAAAATATTTTAAAAGTGACTTAATATTCTCATCATCAGGAATCATAGGTCTCGAGGTTAGTGAAAATACTTTTTCATAGTCTTTCCGCAAGCAATCTTCTATCTGAATATTGCTTCCTCCTATATAATCAAAATAATATTTCATTTTACCAAATGATTCTGGCCCGAATGACTTTACACTATTGCTATAATGCTCGAATAATGGCTTTAATTCTGGAAAGCTTTCCAAGTTATGTCTATCTTGATGCTTAGATACTATTGAAAGATCATGTAATGGCAGCCCACTAAAATGAAAAAATACTAATGGTTCACTATTTACCACCCACTCACCATTTTTCTTTTCTACAACTCTTTCATGCATATTCCAGTAGGCTACATTATGTCCAGGATCTTTGAATACACAAACATCTTCATACAGTGATGGAATCAAGTCCATCCATTTTTGGTCAGTAAACATCCCATTTTTAATATCAGAAAAGCCATACAGGTACAACCTTTCTTGCCACCATTGGACCATTTTTAATGTATTTTTAGTGTTTTTTATCGCTAGGAAGCCCAAATTATAGGTTCCAGCCATCATTATATCTATCTCAGTCGGCCTTTTTTCATCGCCATAGGGCTCTAAAATATGTGGTGTTAATAAAATATCATTATCGTCTAAGGCTTTCAATATCCGGTCAATACTACGATAAAACATTATATCTGGGTCGATATACATTACTTTTTCATACCCAGAATTCATCAAATATTCCATGGCAAAAGGTTTAAGGCCGGTATTCATTTCAAGTACTGTAAACTTGAATTGCATTTCATTAAAATATGTTTTCCTTACATTATTACTAACCTCATCAAAGCCAATTATCTTTACATTATTATCGATTAAACCATTAAAAACCTTTACCTCATCATCCGTCATCAATTTATCCATCAAAAAAATAACAAAATCGGAAGTTGAATTTTTCTCTAGGAATGATTCTCTAACAGTCAATGCATAGTGCATATAGTTTTTTGATACAATTGTATATACTACGGATGTATTTCCAATGGTCTCTTTTCGAAAAATGGGCATTGCTATCTCAGAAAAGTTTTCACGTAATATTTCTGGCGCAGAAGGTCGTTTTTTTAAAAGTTTAGGGTGATATAATCGTTTGATTACTCCTTTGAGCCCTTCATTCTTATACACAAACTTAAATCTATAAATATAATATTTAACTTTACTCATTAATTTTCACTCTTTAATATTTAATCTGTTATTTTTGCCTTGGTGACCGCAAACTACTATATAGTCCTCTTTTCTTCTGCCAGCTTTTCAAAAAGTCATCTTTTTCTTTTAATGCTTTTTTAAGCGATTCTATATAGTCATCTTTTTCTTCTGTTGCATTTCCCAAAGAGATTATGTAGTCATCTTTTTCTTTTAATGTTTTTTTAAGCGATTCTATATAGTCATCTTTTACATTTATAGCATCTTGAGCAGAATAAAGACTCCGCAGTAAATATCTAGATCGATTAGATAAAAGCTCTATCCATTTTTTCTCATCTGATTTTAATTTTTTTGGTCTCTCAGTAAAATCCAAAGGATAGTCTTCAAGTGATGGGGCACAAGGATAGTCTTTATTTGTGATTGGGTATTGACCTGCACCCTTACCAACTATAATACCGTTATATAACGAAGACTTCATAAATACCAATTCTAGAGCATTAGGTATGACATACGATTCTGACAAAAAAACTGTATCGTAATTATTTCCATGAATATGTACCAATGAAAATATTTCATTGATTTTCCTTAATACTGTAACCACCTCATCTAGCCTTCGTTCGATATTATGCAACTCAAGGACTATACCGTTAACATTTGTAAAATCACTTATATCCGTATTTAAAAAATATTCATACTCGGCTTCTTCAATATCTATTTTTAATAGTATTTTTTTTCCTACATCACTATTTTTTTTTATATGGTGCTCAAAGCTATTTAAATTATTGCCCTGAGAAGAAGATGCTAAGCCCTCCCTATAAAAATTTATTTGTTCATTTACTACAGGTAATCTATCGACAGTGTGATCATACATTCTGATAATTGGTGCACGGTAATTCAATAAATCGACTTCAAAAGATATATCATCACCAACCCCATAAGAATATAAAACATCAAAATCTTCCATCATTACTTTAGGAATAACGTAACCGCCATCAGACTTACACCCTAACCTCACTTTCTCCGAAGAAAGTTTAAAGCACTCTAATTCTTTTAATAATTTCTCAGTCATTAGTTCCTCACCGCCTTAATTTTCTCATATTCTATATCACTTGTATTTAACGCTACGCATAATCCCGTATTAAAAGTTTCTAAATTCAGAAACACATCAACATCTAACAAGTCATGAACCCAATGCGTATGCTCGTGATTCTGTATACTTCCTTCAGAAAGAGCGATGTCAACTAAATACTTCTTATTTACTAAGTTTGGCATTTTAAATTTAAATTCATAATGGTATTGGGTGTTTTCCTGAACTGAAAGTATATTTCCATTGAGAAAAGTATTCGTACCAAATACCTCAATACCTTTTTCATCCTTAAACAGCAGCCCACAACCAACTTGGAATAAATCACTATAGATATCAAATACAACTTGCAGGCAAATCCAGTCACCTGGAACTAGAGTGTTGATTCGGTTTCCATTAGAATCCACAAAGCCTGCTTTTAGAATATTAGCTCTCCCATCCCCCGTATAATTTGATACAGGAACATCTTCTAGTTGACTGAAATCCCCATAAGCCTGTCCATAACTTAATTCTTTAACGTCACTTTTATTTAAGTAGACACTATCAAAATAAAGTTCGCAGACTTCATTTGAGCTCCCATATGTTTGTAGTACGCCATCATCTATCAATATTGCTTTTTTGCATAAATTTTTGATCATAGTCATATCATGAGAAACAAATAATATCGTACATCCATTCTCCTTCATGTCATTCATTTTTCGTAAACACTTTTGTTGAAATCTAATATCCCCAACACTCAGTGCCTCATCTATGATTAAAATTTCTGGATTTACATTAATTGAGACCGAGAAGGCTAACCTAGCAAACATACCAGAACTATACATTTTTACAGGCTGTAAAATAAATTCTCCTATATCTGCAAACTCAATAACACTATCTATCCTAGAAGACATTTCCTCTCTTGTGATACCCAACAAGGAACCATTTAAATAAATATTTTCTAAGCCAGTCATTTCAGGGTTAAAGCCAGCACCCAACTCCAGCAACGAGGCGATTTTCCCATTTACTTCAATAGTTCCTGATGTAGGTGTTAAAACACCTGTTATCATTTTTAAAAGCGTTGACTTTCCTGCTCCATTCTTACCGATAATCCCAATAACATCTCCTTTGGATATCTCAAAAGAAATATCCTTCACCGCATAAAAATCATGATGATATGATCGCTTAAATGGATTTAGAGCCTCTTTCAATCGATCTTGAGCTTTATCATAAATATGATAGATCTTTGTTAGGTTTTGTAGCCTTATTGCAATATCTTTACTCATCACAATACATCCGAGAAATGAGGACGTAATTTTTTAAATGTTAACCCCCCAACCATAAATATACCACTGGTTACGGTCCAAAAATATACTGTCTCACCAAGGTCATTCCAAAACCAATGATGATAAATCATACTATCCCTATAGCCATCAACTAAGTAAACAACGGGGTTAAGTTCAATGATCCAGTGATATTCTTCTGGTACCATTTCGATTGACCAAAATATAGGAGTCAACCAAAACCCAAACTGGATAAGCATCGAAACAATCTGCCCCATATCTTTAAAAAACACTATGATTGCTGATGTTAACCACGATAGGCCGAGAAGCAACACTGAACTAGCAAGCATATAATAAATAATTTGTAGCCAATAAATTTCTACTGAATATCCATAGTAAAGAAACATCGCCAACATAAAAAATATAAAGAAAGAATGTATGAGTAATGCGGTCATCAAGCTAACAATAGGTAACAGACTCACTCTAAAGACAACTTTTTTTACTAAAAAGCTATTAGCCAAGATACTGTTAGTTCCATTGGATAGAGATTCTGCAAAAAAGAACCATGGGATCATTCCTGATATAAGCCATAAAATGAAAGGAGTATCCCCTACAGGTTGAGATTTAAAGCCAACCTGAAAGACAAACCAGAATATTACTATTGTTACGGTAGGCTGTATAAATGCCCACATAATTCCAAGGAAACTACCTAGATAACGTTGCTTGAAGTCATTCTTCGTCAGCGAGCCTAGTAGGGCTCTATTTTGAAATATAGCTCTTAAAAAATTGAACACTTAATTTACCTACCTACTTTTATACCGAATATATAATATTTGGTCTATATTGAAAACATATGGAGAGTTAATGACGTGAAAATATTAACTTTACTTACAGCTAATTATTTATATGGTAACTACCATCCAATACATGCTGACACCAATCTTGATTATCTAGATACCATTGCACTGTTTTTCGAATACCACTATCGAAGGTCTCTAATGGTGTCCAATTCAGTTCTTTGGCTATTTTACTGGCATCAATGGCATAGCGAACATCATGGCCAGCTCTATCGGTAACAAAGGTGATTAAGTCTTTGTAGTGCGTGACGTTCTCTGGTTTTTCTGGAGCAAGTTCTTCCAGCAGTTCACAAATAGTATTGACCACATCTATATTTTGTTTTTCATTATGTCCACCGATATTATAGGTTTCAGCTATTTCACCTGTCGTCGCTACCACAACTAAGGCGCGTGCATGGTCTTCTACAAATAACCAATCTCTGATTTGATTGCCTTTGCCATAAACAGGTAATGGTTTACCTGCTAAGGCATTCAAAATAACGAGTGGAATGAGTTTTTCAGGGAAGTGGAACGAGCCGTAATTATTAGAACAGTTAGTTACCACTGTGGGTAAACCAAATGTCCGATTCCAAGCTCTTACTAAATGGTCTGAGCTTGCTTTTGATGCTGAGTAAGGTGAACTAGGTGCATACGGTGTCGTTTCAGTGAATAGGTCATCAGTGCCTTCTAAATCGCCATAAACTTCATCGGTGGAGATATGGTGGAATCGAAAACCCGCTTTCTTTTCTGTATCTAAGCTTGTCCAATAGGCTCTAGCTTGTTCTAATAAATTGTAGGTACCGACAATATTTGTTTGTATGAACTCACCTGGGCCATCAATGGAACGGTCAACATGTGATTCAGCCGCCAAATGCATGATGATGTCGGGTTGATAGTGCTTTAGAACGTGTTGAATTTCTTGGGCATCACAAATATCAACCTGCTCAAAGCTGTAACGTGAATTATCATTGACTGATATAAGCGATTCTAAGTTACCGGCATAGGTCAATTTATCAACATTGACCACGGTATGGTCGGTATCATTGATTAAGTGTCTCACCACGGCAGAACCGATAAACCCTGCCCCGCCTGTGACTAATATAATGGACATTATTGTTGTTCCCGTAATGTGTTTAAACATACCTGTAATGAGTCTTTCCAATACGGAATTGTCACATTGAAGTCCTGTTTTATTTTAGTTTTATTTAATACACTGTAATGAGGGCGTTTAGCAGGCGTTGGATAGTCTTTGGTTTCTATCGGGCTGACATCACAGTCAATCCGTTTGATTGCAAAAATAGCCTTGGCAAAGTCATACCAACTGCATACACCTTCATTACTGTAGTGATAGCGTTCACTGGTAAAATCTGTTTGAGTAAATCTATCGCTGGTCACAATTTCCATAATCGCTATTGCTAAATCTTTTGCATAAGTAGGTGTGCCGACTTGATCAAAAATAACACTTAGTGCGTCCCGTTCACCGCCTAATCGCAGCATCGTTTTAACAAAGTTATTACCAAACTCTGAATATACCCAGCTCGTTCTAATAAGGATGGCATTTGTCGGCATTGCAGCTAATACGGCTTGCTCACCATGGAGTTTACTCTCACCATAGACACTCTGCGGTGCAACGATATCTGCTTCACTATAAGGCTTATAATTTTGACCATTGAAAACATAATCAGTGGAGATATGAATTAGCTTCGCACCTTGCTTCTCTGCTATCTCAGCTAACTGTTTAACAGCGTAATGATTAAGCTGCTCAGCCTTTTCTGGCTCAGATTCTGCCTTATCAACAGCGGTGTGAGCCGCACAGTTAATAATGATGTCAAAGTGATGCTGTTGGAAAAAAACTTCAATATTACGGCTATCACTTAGATTCAACTGCTCTCGCAGGGCGAACATGACATCGTAACCAGGGTAAGTATCAATAATATTTTGTAACGATTGACCTAACTGACCATTACTACCTGTGACTAAAATCTTTTTTATTTTAGACATAGTAGTGAATGCCATAATCAAAACAATTTTCTAATTCACTCATTGTGGGTTGCTTGGTATCTTTATCAGACAGTGCAAGGCTTTCTTTAGGTAACTGCCAGTCTATAGCCAATGAGTCATCATCAAAAGCAAGGCCTCGATCACATTCTGGCGAATAATAATTATCAACCTTATAAGCAAAGGTAGCCGTTTCACTCAACACGACAAAACCATGAGCAAAACCACGAGGTACAAATAACTGTTTTTTGTTATCATCTGACAATTCAACGGCCACATGCTGGCCATAAGTAGGACTGCCCACTCGGATATCAACAGCAACGTCTAATACACAACCATCAATAACACGCACTAATTTACTTTGAGCATGTGGCGCTAACTGGAAATGCAGGCCTCGTAAAACACCTTTTGATGATTTTGATTCATTATCCTGTACAAAATTTACTTTGTATCCCAATGCTGCTTCAAACTTATCTTGGCGAAACGTTTCAACGAAATAACCACGGTGGTCGCCATGTACTTTAGGCTCAATAACAAATACACCAGGGATGGATTGAGAAATAAACTGCATGCGTTAGATTCCTTCTTCTGCGAGGTTGAGTAGATATTGTCCATATTGGTTTTTAGCTAAAGGCCCTGCTAATTCGATAAGTTGTTGCTTAGAAATATAACCTTGTTCAAAGGCAATTTCTTCTAAACAAGCAACTTTTAAACCTTGACGTTTTTCAATGGTTTCAATAAATTGAGCCGCTTCTAAAAGACTTTCATGTGTGCCCGTATCTAGCCAAGCATAACCACGCCCCATATGTTCCACTTTTAAGCGTTGCTCGTTAAGGTAAGCTTGGTTAACAGAGGTTATTTCTAATTCTCCACGATGTGAAGGTTTGATTTGTTTGGCTTTTTGAATGACATCATTTGGATAAAAATACAGACCGGTAACTGCATAGTGACTTTTCGGCTGCTCGGGTTTTTCTTCAATACTGATGACGTTACCATCATCATCGAATTCAGCTACACCATAGCGTTCTGGATCGGCCACCCGATAACCAAACACGGTAGCCTTACCTTCCATTTTGACATTTTGAATAGCAGTAGATAATAACTTTGTAAGACTGTGACCGTAAAAAACATTATCTCCCAAGACTAAACATACATCATCATTACCGATAAAGTCTTCACCTAAAATAAAGGCTTGTGCTAAGCCATCTGGAGATGGCTGTACGACATAGTCAAATTTAACACCGAGTTCAGTGCCATCGCCCAATAACCGTTTAAAGCTAGCCAGGTCTTCAGGTGTGGTGATAATCAAGATATTTTTAATACCCGCCAGCATTAATACAGATATTGGATAATAAATCATCGGTTTATCATAGAGGGGAACAAGCTGTTTTGATACACCCCGAGTAATAGGATAGAGCCTAGTTCCACTGCCTCCTGCTAATATTATTCCTTTCAACATATATTATATTCCTCCCATGAAATAGTTATATTAATTACGACCATACTTATCTTCAAACCGCACAATGTCGTCTTCACCTAAATATTGGCCGCTTTGTACTTCTATTAAGATTAAATCAACGATGCCTGTATTTTCTAGGCGGTGTTTATGTCCTGCGGGAATGTAGGTGGATTCATTAATGTCGAGCATTAAATCTTTATCTCCATTGATAACGTGCGCCATGCCGCTGACGACAACCCAATGTTCACTTCTGTGATGGTGCATTTGTAATGAGAGCGAGGCTCCTGATTTAACGACTATACGTTTTATTTTAAAGTTTCTGCCTTCTTCAATGGTTGTATAGGTTCCCCACGGACGTGTTACTTCCTGGTGAATAATATGTACTTGGTGATCTACGTCTTTCAGTTGCTGTACTATCTTTTTTACGTCTTGGCTTTGTGATTTATCCATGACTAAAAGTGCATCTTTGGTATCAACTACAATCAGATTATCTACCCCAACTACACCGACTACTCTGTCTTCTGCTCTGATATAACAATTTTTGGTTGCTTGTAAAAACACTTCGCCATGTGTGCGGTTATTGTTTTCATCTGCTGGCTCTAAATCACCCAATGCATTCCATGAGCCGATATCACTCCAACCAATATCACAACTTACTACCGCTACTTTGTCTGACTTTTCCATAACGGCATAGTCTATTGAAATATCGGATGCTTGCTTAAATGTAGAAGGATCCAATTCTATTTGAACACTGTCTTGAGAACTTAGTTTCTTAGACTCTTGTAGGCATTCTTTTATCGCTATATTAATTTCTGGAGTGTATTTATTAAGCTCTGACAATATGGTTGCGGCTGTAGTACAAAACATGCCTGAATTCCATGTATACTCGCCTGATGCTAGGTATTGTTCGGCTTTTTTCAAACTAGGCTTTTCAATAAATTGCTTTACTGTATGCGCATTAATGCCTTCTGCTGTTGCTATTCCTTCAATTTTTTTGCCCGCTTCTATATAGCCATAGCCTGTTTCAGGTGCATCCGGAGAAATGCCAAAAGTAACAATATAGCCTTGTTGAGCCAATTCTGTTGCACTTGCCACGGCTTTTGCAAACA
>Ga0105349_10000997_pt1 | contig 11714 bp, 10 predicted proteins | sample EN1Hudseemescosm_FD_83661 | JGI IMG/M metagenome (GOLD analysis project Ga0105349, IMG submission 83661) | Methane-oxidizing microbial communities from mesocosms in the Hudson Canyon - EN1B Hudson Canyon | ecosystem: Environmental > Aquatic > Marine > Cold seeps | place: Hudson Canyon...
AATACCGCAATTGCCGCTCTAATGGAGCTTAGCAATGTCTTGGCTAAATTCAAAAATATCGACGAGCAATCAATGGCTGTACGCGCTGAATCTATTAACATAGTTCTAAAGGCTCTCAGTCCGATTACGCCGCATATTTGCCACCATCTGTGGCAAGAACTTGGAAACACAACACCAATAATCAATGAAGCCTGGCCAAGTGTTGACTCAAGCGCGTTGGCGCAAGACGAGGTTCAGGTCGTTGTTCAAGTGAATGGTAAATTACGTGCAAAACTCATGCTTAGCGCCGACATGGACAAAACACAAGTAGAGGTCCAAGCATTAGCTGATGAAAATATTGCCAAATTTACTGAGGGAAAAGTCGTAGTCAAAGTGATTGTGGTGCCGAACAAGCTGGTTAATATTGTTGTTAAATAGATCTTAAACCAATATAGTCAAACCTAGTCCTGTCGCTGCGCAAGCACCTAAAACAGACATAATACCAACCTTAAACCGAAACATCGCTATAAAGGCTGCGACACCAATTAGTATGGCGACATAGTCCAAGCTGCCGCTTTCTGAATACAGTACATTCATTGCAAAAAATACAGCTAGGTTTAAAATCACGCCCACCACTGCAGCGGTGACTGCTGATAGCGGTGCGCTAAACTTAAGGTCACCCCTGGTTGCTTCAACGCCAGGGCCACCTAAAAAAATAAACAGAAAGGAAGGCAAAAAGGTAAACAATGTAGCGACTGATGAACCGGCAAAGCCCGCCAATAACAAGGACTCTGGACCAAACACCTCTTTCGTCCAGGCGCCCACAAAACCTACAAATGCCACCACCATAATTAGTGGACCAGGTGTAGTTTCACCTAACGCCAAGCCGTCCATCATCTGTGTACTGGTTAACCAGGCATGCTGATCAACACCGCCTTGATAAATATAAGGCAGTACCGCATAAGCGCCACCAAAAGTCACCATAGCTGCTTTGGTAAAAAATTCACCCATATCGTGTAGCACAGGGTTACTTAATAAACTCATTACTGTCACACCAATTGTCACACCAACCACGGCAAAACCAACCAGACGAGACCATTTAAATTTCGCATGGTCGGGTACAGGCGTATCGTCATCAATTAACGCTGGGCCGTAGCTATCTTGACTAGAGCCATGGTGCCCGCTCATCATAAATGTACTTGGCGAAAGTTGAGCGCCTAAAAAACCAATTAAAGCCGCACTTAAAACAATATATGGGAAAGGTATGCTAAATTGATATATAGCAATAAAGGCAAACACTGCCAACACTTTCAAAACATTGTTAGACAGGGCTTTAGAGCCAATACGATAAGCAGCAAACAAAACAATAGCTGTAACTGCAGGCTTAATGCCGTACAAAACACCCGATACTGCGCTCACATCACCATAGGTTAGATAAACCCAGGTCAGTGCACTCAAAATAAACAAAGAAGGTAAAACAAACAACACGCCGGCAACAATGCCGCCCCTTACGCCAAACATTAGCCAGCCAATATAGGTGGCCAATTGTTGTGCTTCAGGGCCTGGCAACACCATTGTGTAATTTAATGCATGTAAAAATCGATGCTCAGAAATCCAGCGACGCTTTTCAACTAACTCTTGATGCATCATAGATATCTGCCCAGCAGGACCACCAAAACTAATAAAGCCCAGCTTTAACCAGTAAACAAAAAAATCTAAAAAACTAGGGGCTTTAGGTTGTTCTTGCATGGTTTTTCCTCAATAAAAAACCCTGCTAACCTCTACAAACCACCTGTAGAAATTAACAAGGCTTAAAATAGTTAGCTTACTTGTTGGTCAATAATCTGTCAATAATCGGTGTCAACATAATATCCATTACATCAACCATAAAGCTACCTTTGTATACTAACGTAGTGTCGTTTTGTAAAAATGCCCTCGCTTCTGTAGGCAGTTTATCAGCAACTGCTTGAAGATCAACACCGCCAATACGCACACTGGTCACCACTAAAGAATCCTCTGGTGAAGGCACTGCCTGGCCGCTAAACGGATTAGAAGTATCTACTAAAGGAATACGGTGAAAATTAATATGTGTATTGTCAAACTGTGGGGTGATAAATTCAACATAATCTTGCATACGATCTAAGATAATTTCAGTCACTTGTTCTGGCGTATAAGGACGCTCAGAAGTATCTCTGTGAATTTTTTGAATCCACTCAATATTGACCGATGGCACTACACCAACCAACAAATCAACTTGTCCTGCAACATCAGAATTATCTGTTTTTACGCCGCCATGAAGGCCCTCATAAAACATAATATCTGTGTCGGTCTCAATATCCTCCCATGGAGTGAACTGTCCCGGATTAAGGTCTGTACCTAAACGAGCGTTGTGCTCGACAGCCTCTTCATCTGAGTGAATGTAATAACGTTTTTGGCCTGTACCATCTTCGCCGTATTGCTTAAACAGCGCCTCTAATTTATCAAAATGGTTGGCACTTTCTGCAAAATGCGTCAGCACTTTTCCTGCTGCACGTGATTTATCTACCTCAACCTTCATATCTGCGCGTTCAAACTTGTGAAAGCTATCACCCTCTACAACACAAACATTAAGACTCTTCTGATCGAAAATCTTCTCAAATGCTTTTTTGACGAAAGTTGTACCTGCACCTGATGAGCCGGTAACTGAAACGACAGGGTGTTTTGTTGACATAATATAACTCCTTGTTAAATAGTAATAATAAGTTAAAAATCTAGATTATCGACAGACAATGCGTTGTTCTCGATAAAAATTCTTCTTGGCTCTACTTCATCGCCCATCAGGGTCGAGAAAACCTCGTCAGCCACAATAGCATCTTCGATTTTGACTTTAAGAAAAATTCTATTTTCTGGGTCCATAGTGGTTTCCCAAAGCTGTTCTGGGTTCATCTCACCCAAGCCCTTATAACGCTGGAAGCTTTGACCTTTTTTGGCGTCTTCAATCAAAAATTTAACCACCTGAGTAAAATTTTTAACCTTAATTGATTTGCCTTTTTTCTCAACGTAAGACTCGTCAACAATCACGCTCTCAATCTCTGTTGAGAATTTTTGAATAGTTTGATAATCTGTCGAACTAAAAAAACTTTCGCCCAAACGGTCAGTATCGGTATCAACCCCATATACAGATAGCACATGTTCAACGTCTTTAGTCTTATCGTTAAAAACAACTGTGTGTTTTTGTGCTGGGGTTGCGTCTTGTGAAAGCAGTTGCTCTAACTGTTGACACCAGGCTTTTGCTTTTTTAGTGTCTTTTAAACTCTTCAATGAAGCCGAACTGGCAATAGCTCGCAATAATGCAGGATTAAGCTTTTTAGATAAGCGCTCAATAATTGCATTGATTTGGTAGTAGTCCTTAACGGCAGTTTCTAGGGCAACACCTGAGATTGCAGGTGCAGCAGAATTAGCAAACAAAAGGGCTTCATTAACCGCTTCTTGCAGTAAATAGTCGTTCAACTCTTGATCATCCTTTAAATAACGCTCTTGTTTACCTTTTTTAATTTTGTATAAAGGCGGCTGTGCAATATACAAATAACCGTTTTCAATTAATTCTGGCAGATAGCGGTAAAAGAAAGTTAGTAACAGTGTACGAATATGTGCACCATCAACATCCGCATCGGTCATGATCACAATTTTGTGGTAACGCAATTTTTCAATGTCGTATTCCTCTTTACCAATACCGCAACCCAGTGCGGTAATTAAAGTACCCACTTCAACAGAAGACAGCATTTTTTCAAAACGCGCTTTCTCAACATTTAGGATTTTACCCTTAAGCGGCAAAATCGCTTGTGTGCGTCGATCTCGGCCTTGTTTGGCAGAACCACCTGCAGAATCACCCTCCACTAGGAAGATTTCTGACTCGGCCGGATCTTTGGTTTGGCAATCGCTCAGTTTTCCTGGTAGGCCGGCGATATCGAGCGCACCCTTACGACGGGTCATCTCTCTGGCTTTTCGGGCTGCATCGCGAGCACGCGAAGCGTCTAAAATCTTACCAACAATGATTTTTGCTTCATTTGGATTTTCTAATAAATATTCACCGAGTTTTTCGTTGAGTGCAGACTCTACCGGCGCACGAACTTCACTGGAGACTAGTTTGTCTTTCGTTTGTGATGAAAATTTAGGGTCGGGCACTTTAATTGAAATAATAGCTGTTAATCCTTCGCGTGTGTCTTCACCGGTAATTGAGGCTTTTTCTTTCTTGGCCATGCCGGAATTATCAATGTAGTTGTTTAACGTGCGAGTCAACGCACCCCTAAAACCTGCTAAGTGTGCACCACCATCTCGTTGAGGGATGTTATTGGTAAAACAATAAATACTTTCTTGATACGCGTCGCTCCACTGAAGAGCCACATCAATAGCAATATCATCACGCTCAGCTGAGATAGCGATAATATCATTATGAATTGGTGTTTTAGATTTATTCAGATGCTCAACAAAAGCGATAATGCCGCCTTCATATTTAAATATATCTTTACGTTCTGTTGCAAGCTCTTGTATTTCTATATGAACACCTGAATTCAAAAATGACAGCTCACGAACACGATTAGCTAAGATGTCGTATTTAAATTCTGTAATGGTAAACACATCAGGGCTTGGCTTAAAACGAATAGTTGATCCTGTAGTGTCGGTCTTTCCAGTGACAGCCATTGGTGCGTCTGGCACACCCAGTGTGTAACTTTGCTCGTGGATTTCACCATGACGATGAACGGTTAAATATACCTTTTCAGACAGGGCGTTAACTACTGAAACACCTACACCATGCAAACCACCAGAAACCTTGTAAGAGTTATCATCAAATTTACCACCTGCATGCAGTACGGTCATAATAACTTCTGCAGCAGAAACGCCCTCTTCTGGATGGATATCAACCGGAATACCACGACCATCATCAGTGACAGAAACAGAGTCATCCTCATGAATAGTGACTGTGATTTTAGAGCAGTGTCCTGCTAATGCCTCGTCAATAGCATTATCAACTACCTCAAATACCATGTGGTGTAAGCCAGTGCCGTCATCAGTGTCGCCGATGTACATTCCAGGGCGTTTTCTAACTGCGTCTAAGCCCTTTAAAACCTTAATGTTAGAGGCTTGGTATTCTTGTGTTTTATCTTCAGACATAAGCGCTTGAAAAAAATAAATTTATTATACCACGGCGCTCGCAATTATCGGCTTTTCATCGGTATTTTTTTTAAATTATTGTATGGCTTGATTGTATTGTTTTTAAAGGAATTTCCTAAAAATAAGCATCATTTTTTGAGTAAATTATTCTTGCTGTTTAATCACACCATTATCAATCCGAAAAACAAGTGGATTAATGTGATTAATTATTGATAAATTATGCCCAATATCAGTCATAAAAGTTTGTACTTTCAAGCTTTTTAAATATTGCAAAATAATGTTGATTTTTTTACTGTCTAATTCAGAAGACAGATCATCAATTAAAACAACAGGCTTTACTTTAAGATTAATTAATAACAATACCTGGGTAAGCCAAAAAATAATTGATAAAGTTTTTTGCTCACCTCTTGATAAAAAACACTCATTTTTTTTATTTAGTGAAAAGCTAATACTAGCTTTGTGTGATCCATAATTAAGGTGTTTAACCCTTAATAAATTATTAATATTGTTCTTTAAGTGGTTGTAAATACTTTGTTCATTTGTTTCATCAACCCCTTTTGGCCAACCAGAAGAAAATTGATAATCAAATTGATCAAGCGGGCTTATTAAAGTTGATAGTAATTCTGATGAATCAGAAAACACAGTTTGCTTTAATTGCTGTAAATACTCAATTCGGTTTTGGTTAATTTTAGCTGCGGCTTCTGCTAAAGCTAAAAACCAAAAATCTAACTCATTTGTTTTATTCTTAACCAGTAATGTGTTTATGTTTTTTAAGACTTTGTTGTAGGTTTTAAAGGCTTTAACAGAGCTTGGTTTCACGTGAAACACACCCCAGTCCAAATAAGAGCGTTTGTTTTTTGGCGTACCATTAACAACAAAGCCTTTATCTGGGGTAATAATTTGAATGGGTAATATTTGGCTTAATTGGCTGGTATTGCTAATACGTTGTTGGTTAATAGTAATGGTGTTTTTATTTTTTGTTTTTTCCAGCTTTACTCGGTCATCACCAATTTGAGCGTTTAATTGGAATGATTGGTGGTCAAAATGAATTACCTCTTTAATAGTTTTTGTTTTAAAAGATCGATTGTGGCCCAAATAATAAATAGCCTCTATTAGGTTGGTTTTACCTTGGGCGTTGTTGGCAACAAATAAATTAATTTCTTTAGAGGGGGTAATATATTGAGATTCTAAATTACGAAAATTATTAATAGCAATTTTACAGATAACAGCCATACAAAGACCTAAACATCAATAAAATTAGATTCGCATCGGCATGACAACATATTGGTATGTTTCATCACCAATACTGCTCAATAAACAAGACTGATTTTCACCGCCAGGCACCACCATATTAATTTCATCAGTGGTAAGTTTTTCTAAAATAGAAATCAAATAGTGAATGTTAAAAGCAATCTCTATTTCTTTATCAAAGTTTTCAATGGTAATTTGGGTTTTTGCCTGACCTCTTTCTGAATGCGAAAAAATATTAAGCTGTGAATCTTTAAAAACTAGTTTAACCCCTTTAGTTCGCTCTTCAACAAAGATAGAGGCTTGTTGTAAACTGTTTAAAAAATCCTGCCGATTGATTGTAATAGTGTTTTCGTAATCCGTTGGAATAACTTGGGCGTAATTTGGGAAGTTACCGTCAATCAAGCGGCTAATAATGGTTGTGTTATCACTTATCAAATAAAAATAATTTTCTGAAAGGTGGATATCAACCTCATCATGTTCGTTTTTATTAAGTAATTTGGTTAATTCTAAAACAGCCTTTCTTGGCAGGATAACTGTTTTTTTATTGTCTAGATTATTACTTTGTTTAATTTCACCAATAGACAAACGATGACCATCCGTTGCAACAACTATAATATTATCTTGATCAACTTCAAAATATAAACCGTTTAAATAAGCGCGGATATCTTGATTTCCCATTGAAAAAGAAGTGTTTTCAATAAGTTCTTTTAATGCATTACGTTTAACTCTAATAACATCAGAATTTTCAATTTTTGGTAATGATGGAAAATCTTGATGATTAAAAGTATTAAGTTCAAATGAATTGTTGTTGGTTTTAATATAAATTTTAGATTCTTCAATAATAAATTGAATAATAGTTTCTTCTGGTAATTTTCTAATAATGTCAATTAAATCTTTGGCATAAATTGTAAAGCTAATTTCTTCTTGTGTATTGATAGGATGTGAAGCACGTAGTTCAATTTCCATATCAGTTGTGGTTAAGGTTAGCTGATTGTTTTTTAGTTGAATTAGCACATGTGAAAGAATAGGTAGTGTTTGTTTTTTTTCAACAACACCGATTACTGTTTGTAGTGGTTCTAATAATTCTCTAACGGTGAGCTGTGTGTTCATCAAAAAATCCTTTTATTAAATTATTATTATTATTATTAGTGACACTTTTTTTGTTAAAAACTAATTTTTTTCTTTAAAAAACAGTTTGTTAAGTTGTTGATAATAGTTAATATATTTTATGTAAAAACCAAAGACCTGTGTTTATAAATTTTATAGTTTTGCCAAGTTGTTAAAGTTGTAAACAATTGATTGGATAACTTGTTGTGTATAGTGTTTATAAGCTAGCTAATTTTAATTTTATTAAATCGTAATCATTCTTTATTGATGTCTCTTCTAGAATCTTTTTTTCTATTTTATCGATACTGTGTAAAACGGTGGAATGATCTCTACCTCCAAAATGTTTTCCAATTTTTGTTAGTGATAATGTAGTAAGCTCGTGAGAGATAAAAACAGCCATTTGTCTAGCTAATACAGTGTGTTGTTTTCGACTTTTTGAAATCAAGTCTGAGAGGGTAATCGCATAATGTTTTGCTGTTTCTTTTTGTATATCGTTAATATCAATGTTTTTAATTTGAGGTTTAATTAAATCACCTAGCGCGCTTTCAACAACTTCTTTGGAGATGAATGAATGGTTGATTTTAGAGAAATCGATAAAGGCTTTAAGTTTGAGTAAAGCACCCTCTAGGTCTCTAACATTTGAAGTGATGTGTCCGGCAATAAACAAGGCGGTATCTTCTGTTAGGTCGATATTAATTTTTTCGTTATGTGCCTTTTTTAATAAGATTGCGGCACGCATTTCTAGTTCTGGCGGTGTTAGGTGTAGATTTAATCCTTGAGAGAAGCGTGTTTTTAAACGCTCTTCTAGTGAGCGAATATTTTTAGGTGGCTGATCACAAGTAAAGATAATTTGTTTTTTGGTGTTGAACAAAAAGTTAAAAATATGAAAAAACTCTTCTTGTGATTTTTCTTTTCCTGCAATTAAGTGGATGTCGTCAACCAACAATAGGTCAGCTGATTGATAGTAGGCTTTAATGTCTTCAATGGTGTTGTGTCGCAAGCTGGTGGTGATGTTTCTAACAAAATCCATGAGCGGCACGTAAATTGTTTTAATGTTTGGGTTTTTTTCTTGGGTTAAATGCCCTGCTGCTTGCATTAAGTGAGTTTTTCCAAGACCAGAGCCGCCATAAATAATAAAAGGATTGTAGGGCGAAGCTTTGATATTTTCGGCAATTTGTCGAGTGGCGCTATAAGCCATTTGGTTGGCACCACCTAAGACTAAATTATCAAACGTATACTCTGGAAATAAAGGCGTGCTATGGTGTTTTGGTTTTTTTCTTTTCTCTTCAGGTTGTGCTGAAACGCCGATATAAATTTTGAGGATTTTGTTGTGTTGAGCAATAACGCTTTTGATTTCGTTCTTTAGGTTTTTGTTGACATAATTTTTAACTGACATACTTGGCGCTAGCAGTGAAAGAGTAGCGCCATCCTCAACAGCTTTTAAGGGCTTTACCCAGACGTTAAAAGTTGCTAAAGGCAGAGTGTCTTTTAAAGTGTTAAGGCATTTTTCCCAGGTTTTTGACATAGGGTCTTAGTGTTATAGTTTTAGAGAGAAAAGCGTCAATAGTTGAAGGGCTATCTTATTGTTTTTAAGTCTAAAGATTGGAGTTGGTTTAAAATTAATAATGATATACTAAAGCTTTACATTTTGCACGGGAGTTGACAGAAGTGGAGACGATTGAAAAGTATTTTGAAAAGCTGTTGTGGGGATCTCGACACATGGTGTTAGCGGCGGTTATTTCGTCATTACTGCTATCGTTGCTTTTGTTTGTTGTTACTGCGGTTGATGTAGGCAGTTTGTTGTCACACGCATCAGATTATATTAACGCATCAGGCGATGAAAGAAGGGCGTTAAAGATTGAAATGGTAGCCCACACTGTAGGCGCAATTGATGGGTTTTTATTGGCAACAATTTTGATGATTTTTTCATTGGGGCTGTATGAGTTGTTTATTAGTGAGATTGACGAAGCCACAGACAACAACCAATCTGCCAAGGTGTTGGTGATTAAGTCGTTGGATGATTTGAAGTCAAAACTGGCTAAAGTTATCTTGATGATCTTAGTGGTGACTTTCTTCGAGGTGTCATTGTCTATGAGCTTCACTGGCGCACTTGATTTGGTCTATTTTTCACTGGGTATTTTAATGGTTTCTTTGGCGCTTTATTTTGGTTCAAAATCAAAGCACTGATTGATTTTTATAGCCAAATAGCGTAACATTGCTCCTTTTTTTATAGCAAATAATTATTATGCGTCAGACAATCGTTGCAGGCAACTGGAAAATGAATGCTTCAAAGGAAGCGGTTAATACCTTAGTAATGGGCATTCTTTCAGGTATGGCCGACGTTAAATCAAAAGTTATTGTGTGTGCGCCTTATCCTTACTTGTCTCAAGCCGAGGCTTTGGCTACACATTCTCAGCTACATGTTGGTGCACAAAACCTTAACGTTAATGTATCAGGCGCCTTTACTGGTGAGGTAAGCGCTGACATGATTAAAGACTTTGGCGTTGAGTATGTTATTGTTGGCCACTCAGAGCGCAGAAGCCTGTATGGCGAAACAGACGAAATCGTTGCTGAGAAAGTACAGACCGCACTAGACAACGGCTTAACGCCTTTGTTTTGTATTGGTGAGCTGTTGGAAGAAAGAGAGTCTGGCAATACTGAAGCTGTGGTTTCTAGACAAATCAAGGCAGTAATTGAACGTGTTGGCATCGCAGCATTTAAAAACATTATTGTGGCTTATGAGCCTGTTTGGGCAATCGGCACAGGCGTTACCGCCACCCCACAACAAGCGCAAGACACACATGCCTTTATTCGTAGCTTGCTAGCGGGTCACGATAGTGATGTTGCGCAATCAACACCTATTCTTTATGGCGGCAGCATGAATCCCGCTAACGCTGAAGAGCTGATTGGTTGTGAAGACATTGATGGCGGCCTAATCGGCGGCGCGTCACTAAAGCACGATGATTTCTTACACATTTGTAAAGCAGGTTAATTATTATGTCATTTCAAGTTATTCTTATTATCCATGTGTTGCTGGCGCTAGGCTTAGTTTCATTAATTTTAATGCAGCACGGCAAGGGTGCTGATGCAGGCGCTGCTTTTGGTGCTGGTTCTGCAGGCTCTGTTTTTGGTGCGCGAGGCGCAAACTCCTTTATTTATAAATTAACAGCGGGCGTTGCTACAGGCTTCTTCCTAACCAGCCTAACCTTGGCTTATTTGGCCACCAACGAGACAAGCGCTACTGACCCACAAAGTGTTATGGATACAGTGGCAGTACAGCCATCGGCACCAGCAGACGTGCCAATGATTGACACTAAAGTTAACGACATTCCCAGCGAGTAAGTTCTAAACTTTATTGCCGATGTGGCGGAATTGGTAGACGCGCTACCTTGAGGGGGTAGTGAGCTACGCTCGTGCCAGTTCGACTCTGGCCATCGGCACCACCTATTTTGTATATTATTTACGCAGCGTGTATAATTTGACACAGATTTAACCCACCCTTAAGAAGAATGAAATTTTTAGCCATTATATTAATAATATCCTCAAACACTGTCGGCGCGTTTTGGAATGGAAACAACGCCAACTGGACGCCTTTTGGTGTAGGCACCGGCTATAATAATCAAGCACCCTGGGGCAATAACTCAAATTGGAACCCGTTTTCTGCGACAGACGGACGATGGAACCCTAAAAACGATGCGGCTAACTTAAGTCGTTATGGTGTTCGTCCTCATAAACTAATACAGTATAAGAAAGACTCAGGGTTTCAGCCTAATTATCTTATGCCTGCTTTCCAAGACAGAGTCAAGCCAAGTAATTGGTTGACAGAAACAGACTTTGCTTCAACCCTAAAAAACACGGGGAAACAAAACAAAGACTTTATTGTTGGTGATGGTTTTTCGATGCTTGGCTTATCTAGGGGCTATGCACGCACAAAGGCGCAAACAGCTGAGCCAAATAGAGCGCTTCGTGATTATGCAGCGTCGGACTCCCATCAAAACAACAAAATTGATTCTGTTGATAATATTTACGGCAAACAGGGTTACGAGCTTTCACCTGCAGCGTCATCAACCAACAGGGTGAACGAATAGCATTGTTTATACAAGAAAAGGAGCGCCTAGCGCTCCTTTTTTTGTCCTTTACAAAACCCCAAGTGTTTGCATATAAAAATAAGTAGTACATATATAAGTATTCCAAAAACAACCTAAATTTTTGATTAGACTGATCCC
>Ga0105349_10001001_pt1 | contig 11684 bp, 10 predicted proteins | sample EN1Hudseemescosm_FD_83661 | JGI IMG/M metagenome (GOLD analysis project Ga0105349, IMG submission 83661) | Methane-oxidizing microbial communities from mesocosms in the Hudson Canyon - EN1B Hudson Canyon | ecosystem: Environmental > Aquatic > Marine > Cold seeps | place: Hudson Canyon...
GCCCTGTTTCTTCTGCAATAGGAATAAAGCTGTCTGGGCTAATGATACCTTTTTCGGGGTGATTCCAGCGTACTAGGGTTTCAACACCGGCAATAGAATCATCTACCAGAGAAATTTTAGGCTGATACATTAAAACGAACTGATTACGTTTAATGGCTATGTTGAGTTCTTTTTCAATTTCTAAGTTATGCAGAATTGAAGTATTCATATCTTCAGAGAAAAACTGAAAATTATTTCTACCCAACTCTTTTGCCCGGTACATAGCTAGGTCAGCATTTTTCATCAACGTATTGGAGTCGATAGAGTCATCAGGGGTTAACGTTATGCCAATACTGGCGGTGCTGATAATTTCTTGACCATTAAGAATAAAAGGATGCGATAGCGATAGAAGTATTTTTTCCGCGACGATTCGAACATCGTTAGTATTATTAATATCGGTTAATAGAATGGTGAATTCATCACCACCAATGCGCGAAACGGTATCATTCTCTCGGACGTTATGATCAAGGCGACGGGCAATTTCTTTTAATAACGAATCCCCCATGTCATGTCCTAAGCTATCATTGACGCGCTTAAACTGATCAAGGTCGAGGAATAATAGAGCGATAGAGGTATCGCTACGCTGTACACTTTTAACGGCTTTATCAAGGCGATTTTTAAATAATCGACGGTTTGATAGACCGGTTAAAGGATCGTAAAAAGCTAAGTTTTCCATTTGAATTTGAGCTTTCTTTAATTCTGAAATATCGGATAACGATCCTAAAAAGCCAATAAGTTTGCCATCTTTTGAATGCAAAGAGGTTGCTTGAATATAAACCCAAGAAATGCTGCCGTTTTTATTAATTAAACGAATTTCAGACGCGATATCCTCATGCTCTGCCACCAGTCTATCCCAAAGTTTACTGAGTGGTAGGGAGTCTTCTGGATGCAAGTTTGCAAACCAATCGGTAAATCTAATTTCAGCGTCTTTAGTTTGGTTTATTTCTCGCCAGCGTTGATTTACGTAAGTGATATCACCTTCTGGGCTAACTTGAAAAATGCCAACAGGAGAAAGTGCTGTTAGTTTTCTGAATTTTTCTTCACTGCTCTTTAATGAGTTATGGTCACTTTCTATCTTACTCAGCAGCTCATTAAATATTTCTGCAAGGTGGCCTAGTTCGTCGTTGTGTTGTTTGCTGGCGCGAATTGTAAAATCATTTTGTGTAATGATATTGCGAATGGTGGTGGCGAGCAACCTAAGAGGTTGTGTAACGACTTTCTGTAATCGAGTCGCCAGCAATAGCGCTAAGCCAATGGACAGTATTAAAATAATGGATGAATAAATACTTAGCTGTAAAAAACGATGAATAATACCCTTATTATGACAGGCAATATAAACGGTACCGATGACTTTGTTGTCGAGTTTTATAGGGAAGTATTGCTCAATGTAATTAGATTCATTGGTGACTAATGTTGCCATCATTTGTGGACATGATGGCTTGTCTTCGGTCATGGAAAGACCGCTAATTAATATTTGATCGTCATCATAAATACAAGCCTTCTCTATGCTGCTGTCGGCTTCTAAGGCGGCAAGGTTATTTGCTAATGATGTAGTATCTTTGAATATGAGTGCTGCTGTAGAGCGTTCGGCAATGACTTGTCCCATAACAGACAGTTTCTTAGTTAGATCTACTCGACCAAAATACAGTTCAAGAGACAAATACGAAACACTGGTTAGCAGCAGTGTGAAAGCACTGATGGCGACGGCAAATACGATAAGTTTGATACGTATAGTTTGAGCTTTCAATAATTTCATACGGTTAATTGGACTCATCCTGATATATGTGGCTGGCAATTTCTATCAGGTTAGAATTGACTTTTATATTGGCATCTTTAGCCGCCTGCAAGTTTATTTCGATGCTCAGTTTTTGATTATTGAAGGAGAGGCTAATGATGCCTCCATTCTTAGAGAACTCTTTATCTTCACCGATGGTGAGGATGTTGTTTTTAATAATGAGCGGATAGCGTTTTTTAATAAAGTCGCTAGGCGCATTTTTTTGCACGAATAGAATGTTACAACGAGAAATTTCAAACTCTTGATTGATGTAACTGATGTGTATGACTCGATTTTTAACTTTTTGTAAGTGTACTTTTTCTAATGCACCGCGAAATGGGTCTTTTCCAAAAACACAAAAATTTAGAGGCGGGTTGTTGCTGCTGTTACTGTTGTTGTTCAGTTCTGGCCAGTCAATGAATTTGGCCATTTGGTAAAGGTAATTGGCCTTTACCTGATGTTCGTTGCGATATTGTTCGGCCTCTGTTGAGGATGCAGTGAAGGCTAGTAATACTGAAATAAGTGATGCAAGGCTAGCGTTCATACTGATTATATCGAATAACTCCTACGGATTTAGTATTGCTTTCATTATATGCACCTTAGTTACTGGGTATCAATGAAAGATCTCTATAACAGTTTAGTCGTTTTTTTAGCTAGCAGGAGGGTTGTCGGGAATAAATAAGAAGGTAATCTCAGTTTGATGATTTAAAACTCAAGCCTTCTAGAATTAGAAGGCTGTATGTGACCAGTAAATAGTACTAGCGTTGAGCGGTTTGCAGGTCAGAACGCATGCTATTAATAATGTCGTCGAGACTATTATTTTGCAGTTGCTCGTTTAGCTGTTGGCGGTAGGTTTTAACCATGCCTAAACCTGCAATCACAGCATCGTAGATTTTCCATTGCTGCTGCTTATTTAAATAGAGTTTAAAATCGACAGGAATCCTTTGACCGCTAGGCTGCACCATTTCGCCTTTAACGATAGCTTTGCTGCCTGTTTTATTGAATCTAGCTTGCTTAAAAGCAAACTCTTGGCCATTAAAAGCTTTAAATGCGCCGGTATAGGTGCGTATTTGCAGGTCTCTAAAGGTATCAATAAAAGCGGCTTTCTGCTCTTTAGTCGCTTTCTTCCAGTGCTTACCGAGAGCCAGCTTAGCAATCTTTTCTTGATCAATCGCGGGCAGTATATGGCTTTCAACTAAGCGCTGAACTTCATGCTGACTGCGTTGTTCGTTTTCAAGCAGGGAGAGCTCGTTGATAATGCTAGAGGTCGCGTGCTGAACTGTCTCGGTCGGGCCGATAGCATTGGCGGTACTTGTTAAAAAGGCCAAAACTAAGGTTAGGGTGATCGCCAAACGTCTCATGCTAAACTCCTCTTTCTAAATTAATCATAGCACTGCTTGCTAAACTTGAAAGCTCATTATGGGCCAAGAGTGAGTAGACGTTTAGAGGCTAATTAGAGAATTGATTGTTCCATTACACGAACAATTGGTCATTTTCATCTTGGATTGCGAATAAAACTGTCAGTTTTTGCAACGAAATCGCGCTTTATCAAGGCCTCAGCCAGCTCTTCAGGTACGTCTTTAGCGATGAGGGTATAGTTATTTTCATCCGCCCACTTGCTCATGTGATGCAGCATTTGATGAGCAACACCGCGATTAATAGTGATTTTACGGACGCAGAAGTTGCGCAAGGTGATGTTATTATTGTCTTTTTCGGCTTGCATAGCTCCGAGTAGGCGAGCGTTAAAGCGACCAGCGATAAACCATGTGCCATTTGCGAGTAACTTTTCTAATGATGTTTTAATGTCATTCGCATCCGAAAGCCATTCTTGTGGCGCATCGGTATATATTTTACCAAGATCAATCCAGTCTTGTTCAGTCGGTTGGCTAATGTGTTCTAGATGTACTGGCATAAGGCTCTCTATTCTATTGGTCTAGCTTATTGGTAGTCGCTTAGCTTTGCTTTATAATGACTTTTTCCCCGTTTGGCGAGATCTTTTTGGAGTCTTCCATGGCAGATGCCAGCCGCAAGGCAGTTGTAGAGCGTAATACCTCAGAAACAAAAATTAAAGTCAGCATCAATCTTGATGGTACTGGCGAAGCAAAGTTTGATACCGGCGTGCCTTTTTTAGAGCACATGATGGATCAAATCGCTCGTCACGGGCTGATTGACCTAGATATTTATTGCGATGGTGATACTCATATTGATGATCACCATACGGTAGAAGACATTGGTATCACTCTAGGCCAAGCTTTTGCTCAGGCTGTGGGTGATAAGCGCGGTATCGTACGTTATGGCCATTCTTATGTGCCATTAGACGAAGCCTTATCTCGCGTTGTTATCGATTTTTCTGGTCGTCCGAGTTTAGATTTTAAATGTGATTTCACTCGTGGCAATATCGGCCGTTTTGATACTCAGCTTTTTTGGGAGTTTTTCCACGGCTTTGTAAATCACGCGGGCGTGAGTATGCACATTGATAACTTAAAGGGTTTTAATGCGCATCACCAAGCCGAGACGATTTTTAAAGCGTTCGGTCGTGCTTTGCGTATGGCACTTGAGTTTGATCCTCGTATGGCAGGTAAGATGCCATCGACTAAAGGTGTTCTATAAACCATGAGTAAGGTCATCAGTAAAACCTGTGCGGTAATCGATTATGGCATGGGTAACTTGCACAGCGCTCATGGCGCACTGCAAAAGGTTGCCCCTGATAGCAATATTTTGGTGACATCTGATCCTGCTGAAATCTTAGCCGCCGATCATGTAGTTTTACCCGGTGTGGGCGCTATTCGCGATTGCATGGGTGAGATTCAGCGCCAAGAGATTGATCAGGTGGTGGCGGAAGTAGCTAAGACTAAACCGCTATTAGGTATTTGTGTTGGCTTGCAGGCAATGATGACCCGTTCTGAAGAGAATGGCGGCATCGATTGCATGAATATGTTTCCGGGCCAAGTTCGCTATTTTGGTGACAACCTATTAGGTGACGAGCAGCTTGATGGCACCAGCGGGCGCTTAAAAGTACCGCACATGGGTTGGAATAAGGTGGAGCAAGTTGCTCATCCTTTATGGCAAGATATTAAAGATCAGAGCCGTTTCTATTTTGTGCATTCGTATTTTGTATCTGCAGATGATCAGAGCCAGGTTAAAGGTCGTGGTCATTATGGCAAGCCGTTTGCGGCTGCTTTAGGGCAAGACAATGTCTTTGCGGTGCAATTTCACCCAGAGAAGAGCCACAAGAACGGCCTGCAGTTATTGCAGAACTTTTTAAGCTGGGATGGTCAGGCTTAAACTTATAGACAAGTGGTGAAGTCGTTCAGGCTAGAGTATTGGTACGGGAGCATAGTAGTGTTTTTGTGCCACGCAACGTCGTGAATACTTCCTTGTAGACTTGGGTTCGGCTTCCATGCCTCGCACATGCGTTCTACAAATACACCATGATGCTACCTTTGAAACATTGTTCCTAGTTCAGTATCTACGGAGCAGTGTGACTCTCGAGACAATCGAGAACGCTAATAGTTGGTAAATGAAATGGCACTAGCAAAACGAATCATTCCTTGTCTCGATGTAGACCAAGGACGAGTAGTAAAAGGCGTCAACTTTGTGGGTATTCGTGATGCGGGTGACCCTGTTGAGGTTGCTAAGCGTTACGATCAGCAAGGCGCTGATGAGATTACTTTTTTAGATATTACAGCGACTCACGAAGCACGTGGCACCACAGTAAAGATGGTAGAAGCGATTGCTGAGCACGTTTTTATTCCGCTGACTGTAGGCGGCGGTATTCGTGAAGTCGAAGATATTCGCCGCATGCTCAATGCGGGTGCTGATAAAGTATCGATCAACTCTGCTGCAGTCACCAATCCTGAATTTGTCCGTGAAGCTTCCGAGAAGTTTGGCGCTCAATGCATCGTTGTTGCTATTGATGCCAAGCGTGTTGCTGGTTCTGGTGTGCTAGGCGATGCAGAAAATAAGTGGGAGATCTTTACCCACGGCGGTCGTAAGCCAACCGGCATTGATGCGGTTGAGTGGGCGATTAAAATGGCCGATTATGGCGCTGGTGAAATTTTATTAACCAGTATGGATCGTGATGGTGTTAAAACCGGTTTTGATTTGGGTGTTACTCGTGCGATTTCTGACGCGGTAAATATTCCGGTAATCGCTTCTGGTGGTGTGGGCAACCTTGAGCACTTAGCGGAAGGCGTAACTTTAGGTCATGCAGATGCCGTTCTAGCAGCAAGTATTTTTCACTTTGGAGAATATACAGTGCAAGAAGCTAAGCAGCATATGAGTGATGCCGGCATTGAGATGCGTTTGGATTAGTTTTAGTGCAACTGCTAATGAAAATTGAGCCCTGCCAGTCTATGACTTGCTGGGCTTTTTTATGCGACTAATTTTTAAGAGAGTAGGCGAAGTGTATCTTCTGCACTGGCGTTCGCCTGGCTTTGGATAGCAAGCTGGGCTTGTTGTTTAACTCTCTCTATCACCATTTGGCTGACGAGATCAGCAATATCCGCATCTTCTACTCGGCTTCGGGCCGATTCTGCTTGTATTTCTTCGTTCGACAATTGATCGATACTGCTATCAATACGATTACTCACAGCCCCTAGCTCTGAGCGTCGCTCGGTAACCACTTGTTGAATCGATTCAAGAGCGGTTAAATTGTCGCTTGGATCAGGGTTAGAAAAATCTAGTTGAGTTAAGCCATCTTTGATCGGATTGGCTGTTACATTCGCGGTGAGAGAAACCACATCCCCTGCTTTATCCCCCAGTTGAAAATTGAGGCTGCTACTGTTACTTGGGTCTTGAAATAAATCCTTATTATTAAAGCTACTTTGTTCGATGACTTGGTTAATATTATCGCTAATTTGAGCCGCTTCTTTATTTAGCGCTGTACGGTCGGAATCATTAAGAATGCCATTGCCTTGCTGAACTGCGAGTTCTTGCAGGCGCTGAATTCCGGTGGAGATTTGTCCTAAGGCACCGTCTTCGGTTTCGATGAGTGACTTGGCGTCAAGGCCATTACGCTGGGCTTGCTGAGTGCCAGAGACCTGGCTAGAAAAGCGGGTTGCTATGGCTAAGCCCGCGGCATCATCGGCTGCGCTATTAATGTGTTTGCCACTACTGACCTGACTAAAGGTTTTATTCAGCGCATCACTTGAGCTGACAAAATTACTACTGGTATTAATGGAAGTCATATTGCTCCTCCACGATGATGACTCTCGCTACATTATCAATAGCTATTTCATCATACCGTGAAGGCGGCCCTATAAGCCTGTGTTAGAGGCTAGATAGTTCTATTAGTCAGGTATAGATAGGGATTAATTGTTTATCGAACGTCGAGTATTTATGGGACTGAGAGTTTAATGCGCTTTAGAGTTTGTATTCTGTGTAAGTAAATTTTGCTCATTTAAGCTTGTTGCTCGCTGTTTATCTTTTTGTAATAGATAGCGGTTGGGGCTGCTTTGAGTTTGCTGGGTATTTAATTCAAAGCCTTGCCAAGCTTGTTGCAATAATAATTGAGAAGCAGGGACTAGCTCAATGCTCTGTGCTGCCAATTTAGGCAGCTGCTTGGCGAGAAAAGCATGGGACTCAGGATAAGGATGGCCAATTAAAATAGCGCGCCCCGTTTTATTAGCAATTCTTAGCGCTTTATTCCATTGCTGGGTCAATGCTTCTAGGCTTTTGTCGTTATCTAAAAAAATATGCCTGCGTAGTGCAGGTAATTGATGCTGAATCGCTTGCTGGTAAGCGACCGAATTTGGGGATGTCAGGCTATCGATAAAATACAACCGCTGCTGTTTTAGAGTTTCCATTACCCAAGACATCGCTTTTTTATCTTGAGTGAGGGCGCTGCCCATATGGTTATTGATGCCTTGAATATGCGGAATTGAGTCGATGGCTTTTTTTAGTGTTTGTTTGAATTCCGCTTCGGTCAAATCTTCGGTCAACGCCCCTGGGCCAAGCGCTGCTTTTACCGTATTTCCCATGGGCGCATGGAGAATGATTTCTTTGTGCTGTTGGTAGGCTTTATTGGCGAGTCGAGAGGCGTAGGGGGTATGAGGCAGAAACGCCAAAGTAAGAGGCCCATCCAGCTCAACCATGGCATTACCCTGAGCATAATTATTACCGATATCGTCGATAATAATAACCAGCTGAGCACTATGGGCTGAGTTAAACGGTAATAAACCGATGCTTAGCCCGAGTGCGATTAATAGAATGTGGTGCAGGGACTTAATCATTCTACTGTCGCGGTGGACTCTTGCTTGATAACCGACTCTTGCTCTGCTGAAGGCTCTTGCTTACCCGAAGGTTCTTGTTTATTAGCAGGCTCTTGTTCGCTAGAGCTTTTACCGTGATGCTGAAATACACTCCAACCTTTTAGCAGAGTATAAGCTTGGTAAAGCTGAAAATCTTTGCTTAATAAGTCATCAGAGATTTGGTGATCGCTATCATTAGCGGCTGCAGAATTTTCACTGTCATCGTCTTTGTTACCATTCGATAAATGCCCAGGTAGATCGCTTTCTTTATAGTAGCTTTCTTCGTAGGTTGTCACTTCACTTTGTTCAACATACACATCTGGGTGGATGCCTTGGGCTTGAATAGAGCGGCCACTTGGGGTGAAGTAGCGTGCGGTGGTGAGCTTGATCGCTTTATTGCCGCCAATGGGTAATACGCTTTGTACAGAGCCTTTGCCGAAAGACTGAGTTCCGACAATGACTGCGCGCTTATGATCTTGCAAAGCACCGGCAACGATTTCTGATGCCGAAGCTGAGCCGCCATTAATTAATACAATAAGGGGAATGTCTTCAGCAACGGTTGTTTCTGTTGCCGAATAACGGAAGTCTGAATCGCTAATGCGGCCTTCGGTATAAACGATTAAGCCGCTATTTAAAAAGGCGTCGGATACTTCAACCGCAGCGCCTAATACACCACCCGGATTATTACGTAAATCTAATACTAGGCCGTTTAGTTGCTCGTTATTCTCTTTGGCTTTTTCTTGCAGCTTAGTAATTTCGCTAATCAGTTCTGGGCCACTTTTATCTTGAAACTGAGTAATGCGCAGGTAGCCGATGCCATCACCAATGTCTTTACCACGAACACTCGCGACCTTTATTTCGGCACGAGTTAACACGAATTCTAGAAGTTCTTTCTCGCCTTTACGACGAATGCTCAGTTCTATGTCTGTTCCAGGCTCCCCGCGCATTTGATCAATGGCATCGGTTAATGACATCTCACGCACAGGCTTGCCGTCTAAAGAGACAATAAAATCCCCCGCTTTAATGCCCGCTTTCTCTGCTGGAGTATCATCAATTGGAGTAACGACTTTAATTAAGCCTTCTTCAATGCCGACTTCAATACCTAAGCCGCCGAACTTACCTGTGGTATGTTCTTGTAGCTCGCTAAAGTCTTCGGGTAATAGATAATCAGAGTGAGGATCTAGGTTGCTGAGCATGCCATCAATGGCGTATTGCAATAAGGTTTTATCATCCACGGGTTCAACATAGGAGCTGCGAATGCGATCAAAAATTTCGGTAAAATTACGCAGTTCTTGTAACGGTAATTGGCTTTGTTGTACGGGAGATTCGTCGCTCGCTGCTGGTTCTTCTGCTGAGGCGTAAGCTTGAGCCATCAATAATTGGCCACTTATAAAAAGTGTGCCGATAGCAGCATATTTAAACATTCTATGTCCCATGTTGTTGAATCTTCCTTATCTTTTAATCACGGGAGCAATACCGTGAATCATCATACTATGTGATATGCCGCGATTATGCACGAGCGGCTACTTGCGACTAAGCCAAGCGGCAGGGTCTTGGGGCTTACCCTTGTGTCTGATTTCAAAATACAGCCGAGGTTCCTTGAATCCACCCGAGCTACCTAAGGTGGCAATATTTTCCCCTTGATATACCCAGTCACCGACCGATTTTAATAAACTTTGATTACGCGCGTACAAGCTTAAATAACCATCACCATGATCGACTATTAATAATAGACCAAAACCGCGTAACCAGTCGCTGAAGACGATACGGCCATGGTGAACGGCGGTAATAGCAGAACCTTCATAGCCCTTGATTAACCAGCCTTGCCACTTGCTTCTGGCTTGAGCATTGTAGTTGCCAAAGGCTTTGACGATACGGCCTTTGGTTGGTCTTGGCAGTTTGCCTTTTAAAGAACGAATAGGGCGAGCGTCTTGCTTGCGTGTACTATTAACCAGTAGGGTCGCTACTTCGGTAATAAGCTGCTGTAAGCGTTTTTGGTCTTTTTGTTTTTGGCTTAAATCACTGCTTTTTTGTTGGCGACGTTTTTCTAAGCTGGCTAATAATTTCTTATGCTGCTTCTTTTCACTGTTAAGTTGTTTGTTCTTTTTTAACAGGCTGTTTTCAGTTTTGATCAGCTTGTTCTGCTGAGCCAGAATTTCACTTTCGATATTATTCAAACGTTTTAAGTTAGTAATAAGCGTTTGAATACTTTCCATGCGCGCTTGATTGAAATACTCGTAGTACTTCAGCATGCGGCTGATTTGCTGCGGGTCGTCTTGATTTAATAGCACCTTGATCGAGCCTTGGTTGCCGATTTTTTGCGCACCCGTGAGCTGTTTGGCTAGCTGCTGTTTTTGTTCGGACTTAAGGAAGCGGAGTTGGCTTTGCTCCGCTTGCAGCTTTTTTAGGCGGGAACGCTCCTCATTTAGCTGAGAGCGGGTATCGTCGATTTTTTTGGCAAGAGCGCCAATTTTCTCATCAGAGAGGCGTAGTTTTTCATTGAGCTTATCGTGTTCAGATTCAGTATCTTTTAACCACTGCTGCAGCTTATCAATTTCTTGCTGCAGTTGAGCGAGATCGGCTTCTTCATCAGCCCAACTCACTTGCATGAGCTGGCTAATCAGTAGACTAAAAAGTAAAACAATCCGGATCATAATAAGCGTTTACTCGTTTTAAATTCGTAACCAATCAAATAAAACTTAACGGTACTAGATCCATTATTGGGTAATTGTGGAGCAAATATGCGAGGCACGGAGGCCGAACTTAAGGCTACACGGATGTATTTACGCCGTTTTGTGGAATAAATACCCAATAATGGGTCGGTTAAAAAACCTACTAGTTATTTTTATTGATTAAACTTGCGCCCGACATCTCTGCTGGCTGCTCTAAATTCATTATATTCAATAACGTCGGTGACACATCACATAAGCTACCAGGATTTATCGTGCGTCCATCATTATTGCTATGCACATACACAAGATCAACAGGACCTGTTGTATGCGATGTTAATGGACCACCGGTATCAAGATTCACCATCTGCTCGGCATTACCGTGATCGGCGGTGATTAAACACTCGCCATTCACTTCTAAAATAGCCGAGGTAATGCGCTTCAAACATTCATCAATACATTCGGCCGCTTTAACCGCTGCAGAATAAACACCGGTATGGCCAACCATGTCGCCGTTAGCATAGTTGCAAACGATCAAGTCGTGCTTACCACTCTTAATAGCAGCAACCAATTTATCGGTTAGCTCTGGTGCATTCATTTCTGGCTGCAGGTCGTAAGTCGCAACGTCAGGAGACGGCACAAGAATACGTTCTTCACCTGGGTATAAGTCTTCACGACCACCGGAAAAGAAGAAAGTAACATGAGCGTACTTCTCAGTTTCGGCAATACGCAGCTGAGTTAAACCAAGGTCTGAAACATATTCACCAATGCCATTCACTAACTTGGCTGGTGGATAAGCACAGCTAGCAGGAATGTCGCCAGCGTATTCGGTCAGCATGACATAATCGGTTAACTTAGGTGTGACATTACGCTCAAAACCAGAGAAATCTGGCTCAACGAATGCACGGGTAATTTCACGGGCACGGTCTGGGCGGAAGTTCATAAAGATGA
>Ga0105349_10001002_pt1 | contig 11682 bp, 12 predicted proteins | sample EN1Hudseemescosm_FD_83661 | JGI IMG/M metagenome (GOLD analysis project Ga0105349, IMG submission 83661) | Methane-oxidizing microbial communities from mesocosms in the Hudson Canyon - EN1B Hudson Canyon | ecosystem: Environmental > Aquatic > Marine > Cold seeps | place: Hudson Canyon...
CAGAAGTGATCGATGTCGCCAATCAGGCGGGGATTGCTATGGTATTTACGGGAGAAAGACACTTCCGCCATTAGGGGGCTTATGAAAACACTGGTGGCCTTCACTAAGGCATTGAGGTTTTTCTGGATCTCAACTCTGTTTGCGACATTGTTCACCATTATGGATCTGGGCTTAGGGTTCTATTCTTGGGTGACCACAGTCCTCTTCTCCAATACTGAGGGATTTCTACGTTTCGCACTGGGAATCACCCTTGCTGGGGTGTTGCTGGAGAACTTGCTCGGTTCATGGACCCGACGCAGACAAGGCATCATGGCTCGCTCGCTGATTCGTCTTCAGCCAGGACTGCAACATGTCGCTGCTATTGAAATCCTGATTCAAGCGATGAAGGGCTGCTCCCATGAGACCGCCAAGACGATCCATCAGGAATTAGTTCGCCTCTCTGGTAAAGATTTTGGACCAAACCCCGCCGATTGGCAAAAATGGCTGAACACCCAAAAAAAGTTGATTCAAGATTCCAAACCTCCTGTCGCTTCCAGGCAAACCTCAGAATCAGAACCGAGTGACTCCGATCTGCATGGGAACTCCCCGACAAGCTCCTTCAAAGAGGGGCAATAATCTCCTATGAATGGCTTTGAATCCCCTCCTGATCCTCTGGAATCGACGTCCACGCCTTCTGGGACCTCTGCCTCCGGAGACTCTCATGCTCCGCACAGTCGGCAGAATCCATTCAGGCGACTGGCCCTCGAGGTCCTCCTTGTGCTCTGTATCGCATTCCCATTGGCATTGCTGCTCCATACTTTTGTCACACAGGTTTACGCTATCAGCGGTCATTCCATGGAACCGACTCTTTTTGATGGTGAGCGGGTCATGGTCGACAAAATCAGCCCAGCCCTGGTGAAAGTCGACAGGGGAGATTTGGTGATCTTTAGTTCGCCGGAGGACTCCAGTAAAAACCTCATCAAGAGAGTCATTGCCATTCCAGGAGATACGATCGAATTGATCGGCGAAAAAGTACACCTGAATGGCAAACCGCTGACAGAGGACTACACGCGGCGCGTCATTTTCCCACAGCGCCCCGGAGAATCACTCCTTGTTGAAGAGGGCACCATGTTTGTCCTCGGAGACAACCGGCCTCAGAGTCGGGACAGTAGAGATTTCGGCGTGGTGCCTCTTGAAAACGTGAAGGGCAAAGTACTCCTGAGACTTTGGCCTTTGGATAACCTCACACTCTTTTAGGTCGTCAGCAGCCCATAAAAAAGGGAACCCATCGATGCTACCGCATCGATGGGTTCCCTTTTTTATTTCCAAGCTCAAAAATTCAGTGTCGAGCTCCAGCGATCAGATTAAAAATTCCAGTATGACTGAGCGTAAAAGAAGGTCGTGGTTTCGAGTGCTCCATTGGTAGAGATGAATTTTGCAGCCCCGTATTCCACCTCTAGGTCGCCCCAGGTGTGCTCGGCAACGATATCCAACTCGTCTCCCCAGTCTTCCCCCTGATCCGCACGAAGCTCGTGGTAAGTGATTTGCCAATCAGTATCGAAAGCCCGGGTGCGAACGCCGAAGTATGTGTTCTTAACATTACTGTTATCGATGATGTCAGCGATGCCATGGGTGCCATGAGGAGTTCCAAAGGGAGACAGGAATGCTTCATTCCTTGTCGCTCCACTCGAAGTTCCAGTCGCCCTGATGTGACCCACAACAAGATCCAGATCCCAAATTCCCTCTTGAGGAGGCAAGTCATACTCACCTTCGATGGCATAGTAGAGAGAATCGAGACGCTGGACGGCGTCGAAATCGGAAGAATAACGGTCACCATCCTGCAAAGCGTACTCCAGAGAGAGAGAAAGATTTTCTATCAAACCCTCTCTTAAGTTGAGCGCCATGCCGTATGTGTCCTCTTTGGTGCTACCAGGATCAGCATTGCCGTTCGCACTGGCAGAATCAGCATTCGATTGATCAGCCCGATACTTCCAAAGGAAAGCACTCGCCTCAACAAACGGCAACTCATTCATTGCGACGTGCAAACCCAATGCATACTCACCCACATTATTGGCGTCCGTCTGATCGCGCGAAATTGTTAAGTGGTGAAAGTTGATATCGAGAGCGTCATCGAGAAGAGAACGCTGCAATCGATATCCACCAGAGGTGGTCGGCCCCAGGTTACTCCACTCATCTGCGTGAATGATCCGCCCCTTGTTGTAGGTGGGCAAATCCATCGCGCCGAATTTGAGATTCCAGCCTGCCATGAAATCCAGATGAGAATGGATTCTGCTGACATCATCGATTTCAAAACTGAGTACCTGCATCTGAGGTGTATCAGTGACCTCGGATTCGTCTGCTCCTGATAGAAGAAAACGTGAATCACGGACTGTCATTTGAAATTGAATCAGGTCATTGAACTCGGTGAAAAAACTCATTCGGGTTCTTGAGAAACCACGAGTCACATCATCCGCAGGGAAAGGTGTGCGATGTTCCCAACGAAGACGGATTTCCGTCTCCATCCTGATCGGATCTTGCGACGATGCGGGTGTGGACAAACATACTGTGATGACAGCGATGCTGAGGCAGAGAAATTTTCTGAGCATACTGACTCCCTTTCGTAGGTCTCTACAAATGTGCTCTCTTGAAAAGAGCACCACGGAGATCTTGAACACCATGGAGATCTTACTTCACTCCTCCGAACCCAGTCGAAGGAGTTATGCCCACATCCTGCCCGGAATCCTGTTCCTGTAAAGAGGAACCCGAAACTTGTTGAGGCCGAGAATGCGGCTTATGGGGAAATCTGAATAAAAAAGAACGAGGACGCGCGCCGAAGGCGCACGTCCCCGCTCTAGGTCAAATCGAAATTCGGGCCCCGGGAAGCTCCCGAAGCGCGGATTTCTTAGAAGTCGTAAGAACTCTGCCAGTAGATGTAATCGGTATCGACAAGGCCCGCACCGTCTGCGGAGAAGCTTGCGTATCCCAACGAACCACAAGAGAAGTCCAAGATCAGATCCATCTCTGTTCCCAGATCGTCGCCTGTTGAATCTGTGGACAGTGTGATGAAGTTGAGTGTGATTCCCACACCTTCCATGAGCGCGTCTGTCGACACACCGATGGTCATGTTGTCGATGTCAGCACCACCTACGATGTCAGCGATACCATGAGTCCCGTGCGGATCATTGTTAACGCTCTGCCATAGGTCGTCTGTCACACTGCTACTCACACTCAGGTTGAACTGATCGAGAGCGTATCCAGCACTGATGGTGGTCAGAGTACCGTCATCGCCACCAGAATCGGCGTCGAAAGAGATGTACTCAATGCTGAGGTCGAGTCCCATGAGCGCATCGCCACCAATGTTATCCACATTGAAGGCCATCCAACCGGGATCGGCAGCACCAGGGCCACCCGCGGTGACGTAGTAGAAGCCAACATTGGCAAATCCACTCATGTCTCCGAGATTGAAGTCGAAGATCATGGCATTAGAATCGCTGCCGTCGTTGCCACCCCAGTAATGAAGATTGAAACCTACGCCACCCAAGGTGGTACTAAGCTTCAGTCCGTCATGGTTTGCTGGACCACCCAGCTGATTCCAGTCAGCGGAGTTGACGACACGACCAGAACCGAGGTCCGGGTTGTTCATGCGGCCAATATCCATTGACCAACCTCCGAGGAAGCTTGCCATTGCACCCAAGTCATCCATCGAAAGATAGGACTGCTGGATGTCGAAGTTGTCGCCAGTGCCACCACTACTTGTGAAGTCGTAACCGTGGCGAACCTGACTGGTAAATGTGGTGTTGTCGTCGATCTTCGCACCTAGGTTGATGTAGGTCCTGGCACTGAGGCCATTGTCGAGGCCAGCGCTATCGCTGTACTCGTAACGAAGGCGAACGTCGCCACCCAGAGAAACGTGTCCGTCTGCAAAGGCCGCAGTCGGAACCAACATGGCCAAGAGAAGGCCGAGCACGATGCTCTTATTCATTGTCTACCCCTTTTCTTCCCCATGATCTCCGGCTACTTGCCTTCGACCTTTAGGGGATCCTGATGATTACTTACCTACGTATACGGCGTAGAGCAAGGATCGAGGAACTCGTACATGCCTGCCGAGGTCCTCGGCCCCTGCTCATGGAACATAGGAGAGTCAGAATCGATAAAAGTGGCAAGACCTCTTCTGCAGAATTTGACCGATTTCTGGTGAAAAGTTTTCGAAAGTGGATCCCCAAATTGGCCCCAGGAGCACCTTCACTCAACCCTGAAATGCGACATAAATCCTTTATATTAATAGACTTAGGGAATCAACTTTGAGTGCTCGGAAATCGCGAATTCCGACCTCAAGGCAGCGACAAAGAGTTCCTACGAAATTTCAGAAAAAGGCCCGATAACGTGACTAAAGTCCCGGCATCGGCTCCCCGACAAGTGTGATATATGTCACGATGTGGTCCTCGGGTAAGCCTAAAAACTCGAGAAATGCGTCGTCAAAGAACCCTGCGATGCCACTGACTCCCAAGTTCAAATGCATGCATGCCAAGTTTATCTGATGTCCCAAAAACCCAGCATCCATATGAACATCCCGATAGGCACGATCACCTTTTATCGCGAGAGTATCCTTCAAAGATGCCGAATAAATCACAACAGCCGCCGCGTCTCCTGCGAGTTCTTGACCGAGACAAAGCTCCTGAACTTTTCGTCTGTGGTCACCGTACTTCGCATCGAACAGTACGTGATTTCCCTCGTCATACTGCCACAAAGCAGGCTCTATCCCCCGAACCCTTGATGTCACGCAGTGAATCTTTAAGGACTCCGGTGCGCCTACAAACTGAGTAGGACCCGGCCTGATGAAGCGATGGGTGAAGTCCAAAATTCTTTCGAGATCTCCTCTATCCATCGGGGCGCCTGTAAATTGGCGAGTGGATCTTCGGCGCAATGCCAGAGAGCTGAACTCCCCGCCCAGGTCAATCATCGTTTCGCCGAGAACCTCGGCTTCCCCATCGACGAGTTCACTCGATCGAGGCGACAGTCCTTCTCTTTCCAAATCAGAGACTTCAATAATCGTCGCATCGTCAAGAAGATGCCCACTTTGGTGTAGCGCAAGAATCGCATCTTCTTCGGGAGGCTTCGAGATCTCGGATAAAGCCGAGACCCTTACACCTTGCGGGGCAGAATCCCCCGTGCCCACGCTTCTGGAAACGGACCAGGGTTGCAAAGGGATGACCGAGAGAACTCCTTCCTCTTCCTCATCGAGAAAGAGCAGACGTTGTAATCTCTGATCGACAAATCGGGTCAGAGGAGTCGCTTGATATCCTTCGTCTCCAGCCGCATGTACCAAATTCCCTATGATATGCCCAGTATCGAGCAATATTCTTCGATAAGCACGATGGTGATATCTCCAGCGAGATCTCTGCCAAAGACCCGACAACAAAACACATATCTTTGAATTCTCGAATGAGGGGTGATTCCAACAGGCCGCTGATACCTCATCCAGTTCGATGCCTTCAAAGAGAGGAATCAATTGATGGTGAGGAACCGAATAGGCGTAGAGCCCCTCTTTTAAACCGTCGATACCCCTGAGTGCGAGAGTCACTTCCGTGGGGTAGAGCGCTCCTGCAGAAGGTGCAGCCCTAAAAATCTGTGTCCCTGAAGGCGTTTGCTGAAATCCTGTCGCGCCACAAGAGAAGAAAAGGAGGCGGGATATGGCCCCGACCTCATCTGACAAACTCTTGGGATCAAGAGGTTCCTGATCTTCCGCTGGGCCCAATGGAAAATCTGTGAAGGGTAAATATGGGACAAGATCGATGGGATGTCGCGAGTGCCACTGTTTCCATGGCGGTGGCTGCTGCTCATAGTCGGGCATGGGTATCAGATTGATCGTCCTACGATCATATTTCGTTTCCTGATGAAACCACTCCGCAATCGAGATTGAACCTGGATTATCCAAAGACCTAAACCTCGAGTCCCTTAGGGGCTTTATTAAAGTTACGGCAACCATCAGCGGTGACGAGGACCACGTCTTCGATACGACACCCACCAATACCCGGGTAATAGAGTCCCGGTTCTACAGTGACGACCATCCCCTCTTCAAGCTGTGGACCGACCGGAGAAATACGGGGAGGTTCATGAATATCCAATCCCAAGCCGTGACCGGTCCCATGAAAAAAGCCCTCCCAAGTGCCATCTCTTTGCTGAGTGGAAAAACCCGCCCCTTCAAAGACCTGCTGCACCCTCCGATGAATCTCCTGGCCACATGCTCCAGGCTTGATCAGAGAAATCGCTGTCTCTTGGGCCTCTAGGACCGCAGCGTGAATTTTCTTTTGATCCTCCGTCGCCTGTCCCTTCACGACAGTTCGTGTCATGTCTCCCCAAAATCGATGAGTCATATGCTGGGGGTAGATGTCGCAGATCACAGTCTCGCCAGCCCGAATCGGCCCACTCCCCACATCATGGGGGTCACACCCCTGATCTCCTGGAGCGATGATGAACTCACCGATTTGAAGCCCCTTCGAGAGAAGGAAGGATCTGACGGAATATTTAATCAATTCTGAGGTGAGAGGCTCTCCATCGAGATGCAGAACCCCATCCGGCCCCGGCTCACTGTTAGAGATGAGGCGAATGGCGAGTGCCATCGCTTCCTCCGTTGCGGCCTGAGATTCCTCAAGACAGCGAATCTCATCCGCTCTCTTGATTCTGCGATCACTAAAAAAGGGATTTTCGCGTGCGACCACTTCGATTCCGCCAGATCTCAAGAAATCTGCGATCATCAACGGGAACCGGCTTGGTACCTCCACCCTCTCAATATTCCTGCTTCTCAAGAGCTGAAGAACAATCTCTTCAAAAGAACAGGGCTCACCCCCTTTTACTTCTCTGGCAGATTTCTCCACTGCGGACAGGCTGATCACCTCATCCACACGGCTCTCTTTCTCTCCCCGCCCCAATTCGAGATCTGTGAGCATAATGGCACTCCCTCTGGAGTCCCTGAGCCAGGTGAACTGATCCACCGCAAGGAAACCTGAGGCCCAAAGAAGATCGGATTCCCGTTCACTGTCATCGATGATCAACTCGGCAGTTTTTTCGTGCATAGAGTCCCTCGTCTCTTAAAAAAGCAGATTCGTTGCCCCTGCCTATCACCCCTCAAGCGCTCGGGCAAGACCCCGGAGTAGGAGTCGCCCAAATTTGCGGGTCTGGAGGGAGGCATCGTAGTCTTGAGTGCCGGAACGTACCCACAAGTCGTGGTCGCTCAAATCCGGTTTCATGGAGGCTGATTGGGCATCATTGACGCGTGGAAATCGAAATCTCGAAATTCGAAATCCAGTGGTGGAACTTCTCGACGCGAGAAGCCGCTCTCTGGAAATCGCCACAAGGATCGCCTTGCGGCCCTATTCCACTCTGATGGTCGAAAAGATCTTCTCTCGTGGGTAGGTCAACTAGAAGCCCGTTCCGAATCGGAAGCGGCTCTGAGACTTCTCCGTGCTGGGGTCGTTCGATTCCATCCATGGCCCCAAGGTGAGGAACAACTCGCAACGCTCGAAAAGAAACAATTCAGATGGAACCTCCCCGAACTTCAAGATGCGGCAGAGAACCAATTCGACGCCCTCTCGGCCTCACGGCTCGCCGATGCTCTGGACTGCCTCGGGGATCGTGCGGGTGCACAACTTTGGGCACGAGCGGCCATCGAGGAAGATCCCTGTCACCCCGAGGGATATCTTGCGGTTGCGAGAGCACACCTTAGAAAATTCAGAGAAAAGAGTGATGCCGTTGCGGGACTCGGTGCACTTCGTTATCTCACCAAAGCATGCCAGCTCCGACCTGGGCATGGAGAATGCCTGAGGGATCTCGCCACGATGCTGCTCCTTCTCAAAGCCCCGAAAGCGGCAGGGAAAGTACTTCAGCCGTTGATCAAGGCGGCCCCTAGAGATCCCATGGTTCTGGCGTTGACCACCTTGGCGAAAGAACTTCCCGCTGAAAATACATCCAACATTCAAGAATTGTTCCTGCGTTGGGAAACCGGCAGTGAACCTAATCGTGCACTCTCCCCTGCTCGCATTCTTCCCTCACCCTCTGGGGGTCAGTTGTGGGAGATCGACAACAACCGCACGCTCGTCGCAACCTGTGACTCCGCCAGCCGTGATGACAAAACCATCGAAAACCTATCCGTTGTCAGTGGAACTCTCATGAGCACTCTTCCCCAGATGGGCATCGGCGATTTTGTTCGCTTCACCTCACGATCTCGTGGAGGAATTCTCCTCGGTCAATCTGACGGAGAAAGTACATATTTCGGACACTCACAACGGGGATCCCATGAAGAATCTCTTCACCGATTCCTCAACAGCCTTGGTGACAAGGAGGTCTCCCGATGAAGCAGATTCTTCAGGGACTCAATGAGGTACCCGGTGTCCTCGGGAGCATGGTGATGACTGAAGACGGCATGGTGGTTTGTTCTGCCCTGTCTTCATCGTTTGACGGAGAGGTCGTCGCCGCCTTCGCTTCTAACGCACGCCTATGCATCGGCAAGGCCGCTGTCCAATGCGGAGATGGAATCCCTCATGAAATAGTCCTCGAAGGAGAAGAAGGAAGTTTAATTCTTCTCGATGTCGAAGACGCCACTCTGGTAGTGATCACTCACGCCGGACTCGAATTGAATACTGGAATGCTAGAAATCCGCAGCCTTGCACGAAAGCTGCGTGGGATCCTCGAGATCCAAACTTCCTGAATGGAAGTTCAACACATTGATAGAGGAGACAGACAATGGTTCAGATAAACTTCTCGCTCAAGGAAGTGAACTGCAAGATCGTTTATTACGGTCCGGGACTCAGTGGGAAAACCACAAACCTTGAAGTAGTTCACAAGAAAGCTCCCCAACCGAGCGTGGGAGACTTGACGAGCATCGCAACAGAAGGTGATCGCACCTTATTTTTCGATTTCTTGCCTCTCAATCTGGGACAGGTTGCAGGCATGAAAACGAAATTCCAGATCTACACCGTCCCCGGTCAGGTTTACTACAACTCGACACGGAAACTTGTTCTTCAAGGTGCCGACGGAGTAGTGTTCGTCGCAGACTCCAAACGAGGAAAGATGGAAGAGAACATCGAAAGTCTCAAAAACCTGGAAGAAAATCTGAAGGAGCACGGACTTTCCTTCAACAGCATTCCGGTCGTCCTTCAATACAACAAAAGAGACTTGCCCGATGTGTATTCAGTGGAGGAACTCGATGAAGCCCTGAATTCTTTTTCTGCACCCCACGTCGAAGCCGTCGCAAGAGATGGAGAAGGAGTCTTCCCCACTCTCAAGAAGTTAGCCGGAATGGTCCTTCAATCCCTGAATGATCAACACTCCTCGGTGAAATCTGGATCTGTTAGTTCTCCTCACTCAAGGACAACGCACACTCCTGCTGCCGAAGAGACGACAACAAACTCAACGACAGCAGTGGCCACAGCGACCACTCCGCCACGTACACGTGCGACAGGAACTAGACAAGCCGCTCCTACAAAAGGACGCCGAACAACTGCGTCTGTGGCATATGGCTCCAGTGCACGCCCACGAATTGTATCTTCCCCCCGTCGACAAAAACGTCGTCAGGGAATAGTCATCGGCATGACCGTCGGCATTTCTGTCGTCGCTGCCGCCATCGGTCTTTACCTGAGCAATATGCTCGGCTTCTTTTCTTGAAGCTTGGAGAGGATAAGAAATTGATCAATGACAGCGATCATCTTAAAGATCAAAGACTCGTCTTCTATCGTGAAGACATCGAAAGCATCGACAAAGTACTGGGTGACTTCCTCGAATTATCCAGCAGTAGGTGTAACCTGCTGATCGATAAAGAAGGTCACATGGTGACCTGCTGCGGAGACACCAGCAGTATCGATGAGCAGACAGTTGCGGCTCTCGTAGCCGGTTCTTATGCCGCCACTCGAGAGATGGCCCGCCTTCTCGGCGAGGACGAATTCTCTGTGCTCTTTCACCAAGGAAAAAAAGACAGCATTCAACTGACGATGATCGGAGATCGCACCATCATGGCCACCGTCTTCGATGATCAGACCACGGTCGGAATGGTCAGGCTCTACGCCAAGGCTGCCAGTGATGGTCTCGAAAAAATCTTCGAGGAGATCCGCCATCGCCCTGCATCTAAGGTCTCATTGGATAAATCGTTTGGTGATTCTGCCAAGGGTGCGCTGGACTGTTTCTTCGCTGAGTGACTTTCCGAAATCTCGGAATCAGTCCTCTCCTTGTCGGCTCTGTTCCTCCAATAGGTCGAGGAGCAGGGCACGGATATCCCATTGACGATCTCCAGACTCGGCCATAAAAAAGCAAGCCTCAGCGGCGATGCGCAGTATTGCGAATCCTATGAGGGCAATGCCGACATTCAGCGCGATGCCTCCTAGCCCTCCCCAATCGAAGCCGTCATGGGAAAGACCCCGCGGCTGAATAAAGTCGAAAATGGCGTGGAGTCCGAGCAACAGGAAGACCACCCACGAGAGTCCCAGTAACAAACTTCCCATTTGACGCAACCGACCGTGACGGGTCCCCGCCCTCGGCTGAAAGTTCCTGACGGAACTCTCAATACCTCCGCGTAACGCCTCTTCTTTCTCCAGTCGCGTCAATAGATCCAGTCGAGCTTTGCGTTCTTCAGATCGTTCGTTCTCACGTTCATTTTTTTCGAGCAGCGCCTTTGACCCCTCCGAATCAAGAACTCGGGTCTTGCGATCACAGGTGGGACAATTGACTTTGGATCCCAGACTACTGTCCGGGGCAGAAAGTCCAGCACCACAATGTTCACAAATCGTCGAAATCGCCATCCGCCCTCACTTCCAAGCTCCAGTCTGCCTGAATCCCCTCTGAGAAAAAAGCCCCCACCTCTGAGGGTCTCCCCTGCGGACACTCTGATATAAAAAAAGTGCCCGGATTTCTCCAGGCACTTCTCTCATCTTCACTCGATGAAAAAGATTACTCTTTCGGCAGGATCGGGCCCCAGTCGGAGAAGCCGTCGCGACCGGCCATCTCCCGCAGTCGATTCCCTGCTTCTTCGGGGAGGATCGGCTGCACTTCGTTGATCCACTCCTCGGAGAGGCGACTCGGCTCGGGGATGTATTGATCCCGCAGCGTCCACGGACGGAAGCGATGCACGATCATGTATTTATCTGCACGTTCACCCCGATCTCCCTTGAGAATGATGTTGCCGCAACCCTTGATCTCTTCGGACCAGGCTTTGGCATAGTCCCCGGTGATGAACTCCTCGAACGCCCCCTCGGTGACTCCGTCGCGCAGTTCCAGTTTGTGAGAACCGTAAAGAGCCGGCACCTGACCTTCTGAAGGATCCGGGGTGGCAAAGACGACCACGTAGTCGGTGAAACCTGTGGACTGGCACAGGCTGAAGAGCTGGCTCATGATCTCGCCCACATGCTGACCCACTTCTTCCTCGTAGAGGTCGGTCGGCTCTCCTCCCTCTGGGAAGTAGGAATCGCGCTGGGCCACACTCTCAAGGAACCAGCCCATTTGGTACTGGCCGACAGATTCTCCGCGATCGCACTTGGAGACTCCGACCGACACACCATTGACCGGCTCACGGAACGCTTCACGCAAGGGACCGGCGACAAAGGCCTCAAACTGCTCCTCGGTCACACCCTCCCTGAGGGCCAGATCGTGAATTCCCACGAGCGGACGATCATCGCCGGTGGGTAAGTCCCGAGAACCCCCCATGAACTGACAACCACA
>Ga0105349_10001005_pt1 | contig 11671 bp, 8 predicted proteins | sample EN1Hudseemescosm_FD_83661 | JGI IMG/M metagenome (GOLD analysis project Ga0105349, IMG submission 83661) | Methane-oxidizing microbial communities from mesocosms in the Hudson Canyon - EN1B Hudson Canyon | ecosystem: Environmental > Aquatic > Marine > Cold seeps | place: Hudson Canyon...
GTTTAGGTTGGCAGCCATAATATTAAGCACTGTATCCAAACGATTTAGAAGGGCGACTGTTAATGAGTGATTTCCTCTTACAATTTATCTTTAAGGGCATAGTAGAGCATACCCAATCCCACCATTTGTCTACGGAATATGTGTTGCCCTGGAATTGTAAATGGTTTGATGTTTGCAAATATATCGAATCGGTCAAAGGTTCCAGCTACTGCGTCTGCTATTATTTGTCCGGCGAGATGCGTGACATTCACTCCGTGCCCGGAATAACCCTGGGAATAAAAAATATTATTATCAATCCTTCCTATTTGGGGCACCCTATTTATAGGCACTCCAATTGTACCGCCCCAGCTAAAATCAATTCTAGCCCCGGCCAGTTGTGGATAGATTTTTAGCATTCTCGGCATCAAATGGCGCTTGATAACGTCAGGATCTCTGCCGAAATAGTTACATCTGCCCCCGAACAGCAGGCGCTTATCTGCGCTAAGACGAAAATACTCTAAGATATAATTTGGATCACAAACCGCGAGATCCTGTGGGTTGATTTCACAGACAATATCCTCTCTTAAAGGCTCAGTAGCTAGAATAAAACTATTTACAGGAAACATAATTCCACGCAATTTGGGCTCCAAAAAGTGATAAGCATTGCCCGCTAAGACTACAAAATCAGCAGTTATAGAGCCTTGTTCAGTGACGACCATAGGTTTGGATTGCTTTTCAATACGCAGCACAGGCGACTGTTCATAAATGGTCACACCGAGATTAACCGCGGCTTTCGCCTCACCAATGCACAAATTGAGTGGGTGCAGATGACCATTCCCCATGTTTAACAAACCACCAATATAAGCATTGGTTCCAATAGCATCTCGAATTTCTTGTTTCGATAATAATTTGATCTCAAAGGGAAAATTGTGCCTCTTCAGCTCTGTAAATTCTGCTTCCAATCCTTGAATATGACGTGGTTTGATTGCCACATCTAGATACCCTGACTTTAAATCACATTGAATTCCGTAAGTTTCGACCCGTTCCCTGATGATCTGGTGCCCTTTCCAGCGCATATCCCAAACTATAGATTCACCATTCGCCCCTAGAGATTTGCTAATACGATTTTCACCTGAAATTCCACCGATCATTTGACCTCCATTTCGACCTGAAGCTCCCCATGCAACCTTATTGGCCTCGATTACATGAACTTTAAAGCCACGCTCAGCTAGGTGAAGAGCTGCTGACAGACCAGTAAATCCGGCTCCAATGACACAAACGTCAGAAGATTTTGCGCCTTGCAGCGGCGAATAATCGGGGATTTCATTCGCGCTTGCCGCGTAATATGAGCCGGTATGGGGTTGTAAGCTAATCATTCTTACTACCTATACCAGAGCATTTTGGGCACACAGGTAAATTTAAGAAACCCGCGCCAATAAGCAAACACCCATGGATGACGGGGTCAACTCTTCCTACCATTGTCTTCATTTTTATCCCTTCAAACATATATGTAAGTTTCTTAAACGCCAGACCCTTATTTTGGTCTGTCGCGAACCCGGACTCTCGGTGAACGATAATTATTAGAAGGTCAACGGCGGAGTTGCTCGTGCTCGTGGAGGTGCCCAAAAAGGTTTACTTTTGATAGTGCATTTAGCAATTTTACTGTTAGGACGAAGCTCTCTGTTGTAATAGATTTCCGCCCATATTTCCCCTTGTAAATACTCCGTCTGAACCATAGCGAGTGCTATATTAGCTTTAACCACCGGCGACCACATTGCAGAAGTCACGTATCCGATTTCATACTTACAACTCTTGCTGCTGTATAAATGAGACTCCTCGGCGGGTTTATTCCCTTGAATGTCCAACCTAACCAAAGTGTACTCTGAGCCCTCGTTTTGTTCCTGCAATAGAGCCGTCCGCCCGTTGAAGTGAGGTTTCCTAAAGTCTACCAGCCATCCAAGATTCAGCTCAAATGGCGTCTGATCATGCTGAAAGTGGATGGTTTTAAGCGCTTCATTAAACTCCATACCTGGCATTATGAATCCTGCTTCCAGTCGCGCCATATCCGTCGCAGTTTCACCATAGGGCTGAATGCCATAGTCGCTGCCAACCTCGTATAGCGCATCCCAAAGATCTAATGCTAAATTTGGTTCAATCCACAACTCATAACCTAAATCGCCCGTAAAACCCGTGCGGGAAACCATGAGCATGTTATTTGCATTGCCCCGAAATCGAAAGTGACCTATATCGAAAGGTTTAAGATTTTCAATTCCTTCGAACTCCATTTTTTTTAACACTTCGCAACTACTTGGCCCTTGGAACGACAATGCAGCAACCTCATCAGACACATCGAGAATCGCTACATCTTTGAAACCAAACGCACTCTTGCGCAACCAGGCGAGACTAGGGCTACCACAAGTCAACATGAATTTTTCCGGACCTAATTTAAAAATGGTTCCGTCGTCAATCATTCGGCCCTCGTCTGTACACCAACACAAATAGGTCACACGATTTTCTTTCATATTGCTAATGTCACGAGTCACCATGCGATTCAACATGGTCTCCGCGTTCTTACCGCTTATGATATATTTTTGCATAGGGCAAATGTCATAAGTAGCACAGCCATTACGTACACAGAAATATTCGTACTCAGCATCATAATAATAGTCAGCAAACTTATAGCCATTCCAACTTGACCAAGCATTACGAAGATTCAGCGCCGCTTGTCGCGGATGAAAATGAGACTCTTTTAACCGCTCACCGGCGAAAGGATCTGTTGTCAAGTCAGTAGCATCGCTCATAGCTTTATGGTCTAGCTTATTCGTCATCAAAATCGTCTGCGGGGACCGTATTAGGTCGCCTTAAATCAATCAGTATTTCGCGCGCTGCGTTGGCACCACACGCGGAAGACACGCCTCCTCCAGGATGAGTAGATGATCCACACATGTACATGTTCCTAACCGGCATACGATACTGCGCATATCCTGGGAGGGGCCTATTAAATAGCAATTGGTCTATGGTCAGTTCACCTTGGAAAATATTGCCTTCGGTTAAACCAACTTCTGCCTCAATTTCAAAAGGCGTTCGAACTTCCATGTGAACGATCAATTCTTTGAAACCTGGACTATAGCGTTCAATTTTATCGACAACCGTTTCTCCGAACTGATCTCGTTTCTCTGGAGTCCAGGGTCCGTCGGCTAATTCTGGAGGGCAGTACTGCACAAAGTTTGACATCCAATGTTTACCCGGTGGCGCTACTGTGGGATCCCAAGCAGAAGGAATTACCGACTCAATAAAAGGATCGTCAGACCAGCGACCATGCTTCCAACAATCGTATGCGCGCTCCATCGTTTCTAATGAACCGACAAATCCCTGACCGCCTCGATTCACATAGCGATTATCTGGAACTCCATTGAATTTGGGCAAACTTGATAAAGCAATATTCACCTTTCCGGAGGAGCCCCGAATCTTGAAGTTTTTGGCTCTGTCGTATATTCCTGGGGGCAGATCGTTTTTATCCATGCACTTCGTAAATGTGCGTTTTGCGTCAAGATTGGATACGACGATATCTGCATTTAGTTCATCACCACCTTCCAGAGCAACGCCCACCGCTTTCTTATTCTTTACCAGTATCTGGTTGACGGCAGCATTCGTGCGAATTTCGCCTCCGTGTTCCTTTAAAGCACCCGCGAGTGATTGCGAAATCGCTCCCATGCCTCCCCGCGCTAATCCCCAGGCACCTATATTTCCATCCACGTCACCCATAACATGATGCAAAAGTATGTATGCTGAACCGGGCGAATAGACGCCTAGAGCAGTACCTATAATCCCCGGACTAGCCATCGCGGCTTTTATTAAATCATGCTCAAAGTAGTCCTCGAGAAAATCGGCTGCACTCATGGTGAAAAACCGGATATATTCGTACAGTTCTTTCTCTCCTAATCCCCAGAATTCTCTCGCTAACCAAAGTAATTCCCTAATATCTCGCAGTCGAAATGAAGTTGGATCGGGAGGCGTTCTCAAAAGAGTCTTGCGAATTAACTTGGCATAGCGCGCCAGATCGGTGTGGAAGCGAAACATTGCGTCAGCATCATGAGGGGAAATACGACGTAGCTGATTGTATTCAGCTTCCTCGGAATTATAACTAACAATCGTTTCGCCATTGTCGCCAAAATTAACCGTTCCTAGATAAGGTACCAATACAAGCCCATGACGAGTCAGATTGAGGTCACGGTGAATAGCCTGTCGCATCAGGCTGCAAACGTAAGAGCAGCTCGAATAGAACCATCCTTCTTGCATTTCCCGCGTTACTGAGGCTCCGCCAATGTAATCATTCTTCTCGACCACCAACACATCGAGCCCAGCTTTAGCAAGATATGCACCAGTGGTTAATCCGTTATGGCCTGCTCCTACAATAATAGCATCGTAGTTCTGACTCATTTCAACATCTCGTGGGCAGCATTGTGGCCTGAGGCACCCACCAGGCCACCACCGGGATGGCAGCCTGCCCCACAAACATAAAGCCCAGGAATGGGAGTAGCGTATTGCGCTGCTTCATATGTGGGTCGCATCATAAACATCTGATCAAGCGATAATTCAGTATGATGCCAGTGTCCACCTGTCGCACCATGTCTCTGCTCCAGATCCAGAGGCGTGAGAACCTCACTGTACAATATGTGTTCCTTGATATCTGGTGCATAAATGGAAAGGGTATCGATTATTTTTTCTTGCAGAACGGCCCGAGTTTGGTCTGTCCAGCTGCTTTTTAATTCATAAGGGACATACATGACATGGGCCGAAAGCACATGTTGCCCGACTGGAGCTAAAGATTCATTATGCAAACTCGGAATCACAACTTCCATTACAGGTTGTTTGGAACACTCTCCATATTTAGCATCATCGAAAGCGAACTCGATTGCATCCATATTCGGGGCAATAATCAAGCGTCCATCTGGCTTATCCAGACCTGTAAATTTAGGCACGCCATTGAGGGCCAAATGAAGTTTCGCGACATAACCTTCACTGCGCAACCGCCTAATTCTATTGGTAAATTCAATTTCCAGATTCTCGATACCTACTAATTCCAAGAATGTGCGTTTGGGATCAGTCGTTGATACCACCCGATTGGCAGTGATGGTCTCACCACTTGCTAATTTAACACCATTGGTTTTGAGACCACTCTCATCTGCCTGAATAAGAATTCGGGAAACTCTGGTTCCTGTTCTAATTTCAGCACCTGCTCTTTCTGCCGTTTCTTTCAGTGCAATGAATAAACTTTCTATACCTTCAGCTGGAATTATATGAGCTCCTCCATGCTCACCAGTCATTCTGTAAAGCAGCGATAGAACCGTCGCATTGGGTGAGCGTGGCGCCATTTTTGACCCTATCAAGCCATCCCAACACAACACTGCTTTTAACAAATCACTATCAAAATTTTCCTCCATAAGATCTCGCGCTGGCAATGTCGCTATCCGCATAAATTCGCCCATATCTTCCTTTCCAAGCAAGCGTAACTTTAGACCCAGCTGTCCGAAAGTCATACGGCTTGGTAAGCTGTTATCACCTATTCTAGGCATGGTCTTGTGCCAGAAAGGATGGAGCAAGTTGGTGAATTTCTGCATCACTTGGCGATACTCTTTATAGCTCTCTACATCCTCGACACCAACTCCTTCAACTTCTAGGCCGGTTAATGTGACATGCTCACCTGATGCATTCAGACCAACGGTAGTCATAGGTGCAGCGCCACTGGTAAAACCATAAGCAGACAAATTAAGATCTTTCGCCACTTTAGTGGAGAAATTGCTGATAGAGTGGGCAACAGAAACCTTGAAGCCGGGATGGAACTCTCGCGTCTCTGCAAGTCCGCCGAGATTATCTGACGCCTCAAGCACTAATACATGATGGCCCTTCTTCGCTAGATACGCGCTACAGACAAGTCCGTTATGGCCACCACCGATGATGATTGTGTCGTAATGATGCAAATGAAACCCTTGTTATTTCAGTAGATTAGTGCCGGTGATAGTTTATTTAAGGCATACAAGCTGGACTTCCGCGCCTAGACGCTAAGACAAGCAGCTTTCGTTCAGTCTATCAAAACTAGAAGCTTCTATAGCTCGTTTTTAGGTAACTAAATTAGCTACTAGGACTATGATGCCCACGAGCTATTTATCTATTAGAAACTGCCAGCGAGGATCCTATGTCTCGCTGGCTTGTAATTTTTCCGTTTGATCATCTCCAGTAATTTCCTGGCGCCATTCAGACATATTTATCTCTATCAGAAAAAATCCAGAAATCCAGACAAATTCATCCCACGCAAACATAAGGTGGCCCCGATAAAGCCAATACGCAAGTGCTCCCCAAAGCAAGGTATAGAGTAAAATCTTCGCTGCATTTAGACCGCTAATGGCAGGTCCCTCACTAATATCCCGGTCTCGCAACCGGACCATTATTTCAATAGTCAATAATATAAGGAGCCAGGATATCGCCTCCAGAAGGTCCACCCAGGCAAGCTGACGCTCTATGATTAACCCAGCACTATCTGTGACAATAATAAAGGTTGGAGGATCGATATAGAAGAATTGAGATCCATTTGAGAGATTTTCACAGTTGCTTGTATCGAGCAGTGTATATACTAAATTTGTAGCAAACGAAACATCTGTTCCCGCCAGCTGACAAAGATTAGAAACACTTTCTATCGGTGTCACTCCACTTAGCTGATAAACATTGATGCCCCAAGCATATAAGGTATGAGCTAAAAACCCGTAGCAAATAAATCGAACGCCATGCATGAATATCACTTTCTTGCGGGTTAGCGCTTCGTCTGATAAGACGTAAGTTTCAAGCTCCAATAGAATAATAAGAATTATCCAGGCACATTCATCGATAGTTGTAGCGAAGGCACGCGTCCACTCTATCAACGGCCCACCATTGCGCATCGTGTGGGCTGCAATCACCAAATCATTTCTGACATACAAAGCAAAGTTGAGCAATAGCAACGAATACACAACTAACTTAATTAGTTGAAACCAATCTATTGAGGAATTTTCGAAAGCTTTGGTTATAGTTTTCATTATTAATAGCTATATATCGGTGTTAAGTTTATATCGATATTGAGCTTTAGAACCTCTCTGGCGGTGTTGCGGATCGCCGAGGATGGGACCAGAAAGGATCCTTAGAAATCGTGCATCTCGCCCATGTCACTTGCCACTCCAATTCTTTTTGGTAGTAAATCTCCGCCCAGATTTCAGCTGGGGGCTTGCCTTTGTGATACTCAATGTCCGCCAATGTTAGATTGGCCTTGAGAATGGGTGACCAGATCTGGCTCTTGATGGTACCTATACGTCGCCCTTTTCGCTTGTCGTATAAGAAAGAGTCAGCTGGTGGCTTATTACCTTCTACCATGAGTTTCACCAGACGTCGTTTGATTGGACGATCTTTTTCTTCCTGTAAGGCTTTCTTGCCAGTAAATTGTGGTTTGTCAAAATTGACGGCCCATCCTAATCCTATTTCAAACGGTGATCTGTCGTGGCCTGCTCTAATAGTGGTTTCAGCCGTATTGAAATCATCTCCTGGCATAATAAATCCAGCTTCAATCCGCACCATTTCCAACGCCGCCAACCCTATTGCACGTACGTCATAGAGACCGCTCTCCTTAACACTAAAAATAGCATCCCATAGCATCAAGCCATTAACTGGTTCAGTCCAAAGTTCATATCCAAGATCTCCGGTGTAACCAGTGCGGGAAACCATCACTTTGAAACCGTTTAATTCAGTATGTAAAATTCCAAACAGTTTAAGCTTATCGAGGCCGTTGATACCTGCTGCGCTAAGAACCGAATAAGAAGTTGGCCCCTGTACAGCAAGAGCCGCGACATCGTGAGTTTCTTCTGTAATCGTCACATCCATGCCTAAACTCGACATAAGCAACCAATCCAATTGGTGGTGCTGCGAGCACAAACGGTATTCGCCCTGTCGCAAGTGGAATATAGTTCCGTCGTCTAAAGCCTTTCCTTCATCATTGCACCAAGCGACATAGGTGACTCTCAGTGGTTTGAGGTTTGAGACATCACGGACAACCAATCGATTCAGGAATTTAAGTGCATCGGGCCCGATAATTCGATATTTCTCCATAGGGGTCAAATCCATGACGCTGCACGAACTGCGAATGGCAAAATATTCAGACGCTAAGGTGTCGTAAACTCTAGCCGTTAAATAACCATTCCAAGACATCCAGTTCCTCAACCGGCAATGCTTTTCTACCCTCTCATGAAAAGGAGTAGGTTTTAGTACTTCGTCAGGGTCATGAAGCGTAGTTTTTTGCTGCTCGATAGATTGCATGACTATTTACCTGCCCCCATAGCCAATATCCTCTTAGCCGCGTTGTGCCCAGGAATACCAGTTACACCGCCACCAGGATGGGTTGCGGCACCACAGAGAAATAAACCAGCAATTGGGGTGTCATATTGAGCGACCCCATGAATTGGTCGCATCATAAAAGACTGATCAATAGTCAATTCGCCATGGTGCCAGTGGCCGCCTGAAATATTATATTGCGCCTCAATATCTAGCGGGGTAAGTAATTCTTTAGCCACAATAAGGTCGGAGAAGCCGGGTGCATAGCGCCCTATCAAATCTACTATTTTATTAGCGAATCGGTCACGATGGTTTTCCCATCCTTGTTTTAGAGAATACGGTGCAAACGACGCTGAAATGGACATGACATGATGACCTTTGGGTGCCAATTCAGGATCATCAATACTCGGGATGACGATCTCCAGCACAGGCTGCTCCGAATACTCTCCATATTTTGCATGATTAAATGCATGTTCGACATAGCGCATGTCAGGTGCGATTAGCAACCGTTGAGCCAATTGGCTCCTGGATAAACCTGCAAATTGAGGTAACGCATTCAATGCTAAATGCAACTTAGCTACATTTCCTTTAGTTCGCCTCGTATCAATTCGGTGGCAAAACTTAGCGTCTAGTTCCACTGTGCCTACTAAATCCAAAAAAGTAGTTTTTGCATCGGCATTGGAAACGACTATAGAAGTTTCAATTAGTTCTCCTGTCTCTAATTCAACAGCCGAAACCTTGCCATCATCGACAACGATGCGTTTAACTTTTGCACCCGTTTCAATCGTCGCTCCCGCCTTTGTTGCTGCTTTCGCCAATGTCTCTGAAATCTCCCCCATTCCACCGATTGGCAGACTTTGTGGGCCATGGATTTCTCCCCATAACCGATATAGGTACGTAAGAACGGTGGTAGGTGTTCGAGGACCCATGTGGTGACCTAGGACTGCATCAGCTGCAATTACTCCTTTTAGCCGAGAATCATCAAAAACTTCGTTCAAGACGTCGTAGATATTAATGCCACCGACTCTTAGGAATTCACGCATGGAATTCGCGCCAAGACCAAAGCGTAGCTTCCAGCCGACTTTCGCCAAAGTAGACAGATCCTTACGATCCATGTCTTTCAAACGAGGAGGCTTATTCATCATCAAAGGAGTTAGAGCCTTGGCATAGCTTCTGAATTCTTTTTTAAAATTTGTGTAAGCTCTAATATCTTTTTGTGAAAGGTCTGCGCCTGTTACAGTATTCCTGCCTAACGTTAGGTGATTACCATCTTGCGCAAGGGCTATAGTGTCAATCGAAGTACCAGGATTCAGCCCCATACTTTCAAGTTGTAAATCACGGCAAACTTTTGGATTCAGGGCATAGAGAATATGGGCCACTCCAGAGACCCTATAACCTTCCGCAAAGCTCGTCGTCGAAGCGGCTCCTCCAATCACTTCACGTGCTTCTAATACCTTCACCTTGTGACCCGCTTTTGCTAAGTAGGTGGCAGAAACTAGGCCATTATGGCCACCACCAACTATGACGATTGGCTTTGATGCAGAATTAGTCATCCCCAAAGTCCCGTGGAGTGCTATCGGGCCTGCCGAGGTCCTTGAGTATTTCCCGAGCGGCATTTGCTCCAGGCGCACCCATCACGCCGCCGCCGGGGTGAGTAGAAGAACCACACATATACATGTTCTTAACTGGACCGCGATATTGGGCATAGCCAGGGAACGGTCGATTGAACATAAGCTGATCTAGGGTTAACTCTCCCTGAAAAATATTGCCTTCAGTCAGACCTCCTTCAGCTTCGATTTCGCGTGGTGTGCGAATCTCGGCGTGCAGTATTAACTCTTTAAAATTGGGACTGTACTCGGCTATCTGATCTATAACTGCCGCTCCGAAAGCGTCCCGTTTTAGATCAGTCCAACCCCCCTCAGCTTCAACCGGACAGTATTGGACAAACACAGACATCATATGCTTTCCCGGAGGCGTCATCGTAGGGTCATATTGAGTTGGTATCACCATGTCCACATAAGGATCACTAGACCAACGATCGTCTTTCCAGTCATCATAAGCTCGCTCAAGCCGCTCGAGGGTATCGGTAAAATGCATGTGACCAAGAGTCAACGGGGAATTATTTGGTAGCGCTGGAAAATCGGGCATGCCGTCCAGAGCAATGTTTACCTTGCCCGAGGACCCTCGAATTTTGAAATTCTTAGCTCTATGAACAAGCTGTTCAGGCAAATCATTGCGATCCATAATTTCCAGGAAAGTTCGTTTTGCATCCAGGTTTGAAATAACTGCACGCGCCTTAATCTCTTCTCCCGAAATTAAGGCCACTCCTGTTGCCTTGCGCCCCTTCACAATAATCCGGTCAACCTCAGAATTTATGCGAACCTCTCCTCCCATCGATTGAAAAGAAGAGGAAATTGCTTCCGATATTGATCCCATACCGCCCCGAGCAAACCCCCAGGAACCAACATTTCCGTCAATATCACCCATGGCATGATGCAACAGCACGTAAGCTGTACCGGGTGAATAGACTCCCAAGCCTGTGCCAATAATACTGCCACCGGAAAAATGCGCGAGGATAACCTCACTTTCGAAATATTCTTCCAGATATTCCGCGATTGACATGGTAAAAAATCGAATAAATTCGTATATTTGTTTCTCAGTGAGGGTATAGAAACGTTTTAACAAATAGGCAAATTCCATAACGTCTCTAATTTTCAATGAGGCAGGATCGGGAGGTGTTCGAAGTAAAAACCCTCGAATTAACCGACACCACTTCATCAAATCTATATCGAAACGAATTGCCGCATCCGCATCGCGTTTTGAATGTCGAGCGATTTCCCGCCTACGAACCGCGGGCTGATGATAACTGCCGAAATAGTCGCCATTCTTTTTGAAAGTGACACTTCCCTGCAGAGGTACAACTTCCAAACCATGGCGGCCGAGATCAAGGGCTTGATAGATTTCTGGCCTGAACAGGCTACAGACATAGGAACAATTGGAATATTTCCAACCTTGGTGTATTTCCCGGCTAACCGTTGCCCCGCCTATATGGTCATTCTTTTCAAGGACTACTACATCGAGTCCTGATTTAGCGAGAAAAGCAGCATTAGTGAGGCCATTATGACCTGCTCCTATTACAACTGCATCGTAGGTCTTCATAAGGAAAGCCGAGCTGGGCTATCAATCTGCTCAAAAGCAATTGCCTAGTCCAAGCTCAGAATTTCTTAGGCAATAACTAAACTAGCAAATACTAATTATTAAAATTATACCTAAAGTTTACTCCGATGGTTCTCGGCCAATTAGCCGATAGCCTCTGTTGCGCCCAGCGATTGTTATAAAA
>Ga0105349_10001007_pt1 | contig 11669 bp, 14 predicted proteins | sample EN1Hudseemescosm_FD_83661 | JGI IMG/M metagenome (GOLD analysis project Ga0105349, IMG submission 83661) | Methane-oxidizing microbial communities from mesocosms in the Hudson Canyon - EN1B Hudson Canyon | ecosystem: Environmental > Aquatic > Marine > Cold seeps | place: Hudson Canyon...
TATGCATCAATGGATTGACATGAATATAATACACAAGACGCTGGAGAAGATTACCGGTAAAAAAATATATTCCGCCTGGAATGAATGTTCTACCCTTTATAAAAAGGGCAAGAATAACATGGACAAACATGCGTCCGATTACGCTATGCTAATCGGACCTACCTTGCTTATAGGTGCTATGAGAGATAGTCACATTTTCTACCTCTGTGCTAGTGCTGCTAATAATTTCCTCACTATGTTGTGCAAGCCCTAATCCTGCCTCCGCATAGATATTGAATACCGCATTAACCCCAGACTTTCTTAACATAACCTCTTCATCAGGGTAATGTGTTGTTGCACTGATAAAGCCTGTAAATCCATTTTGGCGCGCTAAAGAAGCCGTTATTGCATTGGCTTTTACATTTGAAGTACACAATAAAATCCATTCGATATGACTATGCTTCATATCAACTCTAGACCAAAAGTCAGGGCTACTTACATCCGCTATTCCTGATTTTCTACCCTTTTTATTTTGGCGGTTGATAATCAACTCATCAGAATCAAGCCCGAGTACATTTTTTTCGCCTTGATAAAGGAGATGATCGTATGCACCACTGCCCACACGCCCCATCCCACACACCAAAATATGAATATTGGTTAAATCAATATTCTCATCGCCTTGTAAGCGCCTAGCATGCTGGAATTTTTCTAATTTTTTTCTAAAGCGCTTATAAAAATCATCAGCATGGTTATTAATGGTTGAAGAGAGAGCAAAAGAGATAGCAACTAAGACCGCCATCACGGTTAACCACTCCTGATTAATCCATTGGTAAGAAACCGCGACTGTAGTAATGATAAGCCCAAATTCGCTGTAATTACCTAACGCAAGGGAGGTTGCCGTGGCAGGTGCAGATCGAACGCGAAAGCGAGTGAATAATAGAAAAAATAATCCCGTTTTTAGGCCAATAAAAACTAATAAAACCATAGCCGTTAGTAAAATACTTACATTAGGTAATCCGGCCATACCAATACTAAGAAAAAATCCCAGTAAGAAAAGTTCTTTAATACTAAACAGTGCCTTCGCTAGCTCCTGAGATTTAGCATGACTTCCTAATAAGATACCTAAGACTAGCGCCCCTAAATCGCCTTTTAAATCCACTGCCTCAAACAGAGCCGCGCCGCCTAGCGCAAGTACTAAGCCATAGAGAATTTGTAATTCTCCATGACCTGATTTAGTTAATAATTTGAATAAAAAGGGACGAAGAACGATGAGTAAAATAATTAAAACAGCCGCCCAAAGAGAGGGAATTTTTGCAATAGAAACGCCTAAAAATATAACCGCAAAAATATCTTGAACAACTAATATTCCAATCGCCAGCCGACCATACTGTGAAACCATATCGCCACGCTCTTCTAATACCTTAGCAACGAAAACGGTACTGGAAAAAGACAAAGCAAAACCAATCAGCAACGCACTGCTCAGGTTTAATTCAGCAAATAAAGGCAGCTGTAATGCTTTAAGCAGTAATAACCCCGCAGTGAGCATTAAGCTGATTAAAAAAGTATGTAGAAAGGTGACTCCCCATACTTCAGCCTTCAATAGCTCTTTAATGCGTAATTTAAGGCCTATGGTAAATAATAGTAGCGTGACCCCAATATCCGCCATTTCATTCAGAAATACACCACTTTCTGCACCAAAATAATTAAGTGAAAATCCAGCCGCTAAAAATCCGACCAGTGCAGGTAATCCCAGCCATCGAGCCAGTAAGCCAAAAAGAAAAGCAATGGCAATCCAGATAGGGTCTTTGTATTCAAGTGATAAAAATAAAGTATCCATTGGAGGGGATTAAAACCACGTATTTTCAGGTAAATACCGCCATTGTCCTTCGGCTATTTTACTTAAAGCCACACGACCAATACGCAAGCGTTTCATACTTACAACAGTAAGACCAACTTGCTGACACATATATTCAATTTGTCCTTCATGAATATTTTTCAAAGCAAACCTTAGTTGGCTCTCTGTTTGCCAGCTAACTTTTGCTTTGGGTAATGCCCAGCCATTACGTTCCATTGGATCATTTAATTTGGCTAATCCGGACTCAATGATGTTACCCGTCACTTTTACGCTATATTCTTGTTCGTTAGTTTTCGCTTCATCAACTAATTTACGCACAATTTTGGAATCTTGTGAAAAGACCATAAGACCTGATGCGCCTTTTTGAATAGGCGCGGTTGCCATCAGTCGAGAGAAATGGCGTTTTAATAAACGCACACCTGATTTATCTTCAGCCGCTCGGTTTTCAGGCACAAGCAGACTTAAAGGCGATTCAGCATTTTTGAGATCAAAATCAGCAGGTAAATTTAATAATAGGGTTTGCGGTAATAGGGTTGTTAAGCTAGCTTCTTGATGTAGCTCAACTTGCTGATCTTCAATTTCGAATTGCGGTAAATCCACCACCTCGCCATCGACTAAGACCCAGCCACCTTCAATATATTTTTGGGCCTCACCGCGGGAACATTGAATCAGGCTAACTAAGTGTTTATCAAGGCGCATAGCAAATAACTCTCTTTGGAATAGGTAAATAAATGGGGTTAAACTGCAATGGGGGCTGCAATCGAGGGTTCAGGGTCATAACCTATGATTTCAAAATCATCATAACGATAATCAAAAATACTCGCTGGTTTACGTTTTATATGTAATTTCGGCAAGGCTTTGGGGGTTCTTTGTAGTTGGATTTTCGCTTGCGCTTCATGGTTACTGTACAAATGGCAATCACCAATGGATAAAATAATCTCTCCCACTTCTAAATCGCATTGTTGCGCAATCATGTGGGTAAAAATAGCGAGGCTACAGGTATTATAGGGGTTTCCTAAAAATAAATCGTTGCTTCGAATATATAATGAGCCACTTAATTTTCCATCAGCGACATACCATTGATACAGTAAATGACAAGGTGGCAAAGCCATTTTTCCTTGACGAACATTTTCTTGGGGCGACTGACTTTCATCGGGTAAATCTGCAACGTTCCAGCCGCTGATAATATGTCGGCGACTATTCGGATTGTTTTTTATACCTTCAATCAGTTGCGTGACTTGGTCATAGCTTTCGCCTTCAACGCCTTGCCAATTTCGCCACTGCGCGCCATATACGGGTCCTAAATCGCCTGTTTCTGTTGCCCATTCATCCCAAATACTCACGCCATTATCCTTCAGATATTGAATATTAGTATCGCCACTGAGAAACCATAGCAATTCATGGATAATGGATTTAGTATGTAAGCGTTTGGTGGTCAGTAAAGGTAAGCCTTTTTGTAAATCAAAACGAATTTGCCGACCAAACAAGGATTTAGTGCCTGTGCCGGTTCTATCGCCTTTAATATTGCCTGTTAATAAGGTTTCTTCCAGTAGCTCAAGGTATTGTTGCATTTTATGCGTCCTGTTTTGTACGATACGCCAAGGTCAATAAAACCACACCGAGTAAGATTAAAGGCGTTGAAAGTATTTGTCCCATGGTTAGCCAATCTAAAGCTAAATAGCCTAAATGCTCATCAGGAACCCGATAAAATTCGACAATAAAGCGGAAACTTCCATAAAATAACGCGAAAAGTCCCGATACAGCTCGATACGGACGAGGATTTTTAGAATAAATCCAAAGAATTAAAAATAAGACAATACCTTCTAAAAAGGCTTCATAAAGCTGGGAAGGATGACGCGGCATATAGCCCGCATTCGGGAAAATAAACGCCCAAGCGACATCGGTTTCTCTGCCCCACAATTCAGCATTGATAAAATTACCAATCCGTCCTGCAAATAGCCCCAGCGGCACAACCGGCATTAAAAAATCAGCTATATGAAATAAGCTAGACTGATGTTTTCGAGCAAATAACCATAAGGCAATCATAACGCCTAAAAAGCCACCATGAAATGACATTCCGCCTTGCCAAATTTTCACTAACATCAAGGGGTCAGCTAAGAAATGATTAAAATTATAGAATAAGACATAACCCATACGGCCGCCTAAAATCACGCCAATAGCAGCATAATAAATAAGGTCTTCTAAGGCTTCAGGTGGAATAGGTGAATTATCTTTGGTCACTCGTTTACTCAGCAACCACCAAGCCCCTCCAATGCCAATTAAATACATGAGTCCATACCAATGAACTTTTATCGGGCCTAAACTCAGGGCAACAGGATCTATAATAGGATAGGTAAGCATAGTTATCAGATGGTTAAAGCAAAGATTCCAGCCGCTAGAATCACGACTGGATTTAAAATAATAGAGTAGAGAAAATTAAAATTTACCAAGACCTTGTTTTGCCCCACTAACCGCCCCTTTTGTACTAGTACCAACAACAGCTCCCGTTGCAAGTCCTTGCAATGCGCCTACAGCAGCGCCTTTACCTGATTCTACAGCCACTTCTTTAACAACTTCTGTTTTAGAGTATTTTTTTAATGACTTCACTTTTTTAGTGGCTTGATTTGCTGTTTCTGTCACTGCAGTCGCTGTATTTTTCGCTTTTTTAGTGGCTTGGTTTGCTGTTTCTGTTACTGCAGTCGCTGTATGCTTGGCATTTTCTGTGGTTTGATGTGCATTTTCTGTCACTGCAGTCGCAGCATTTAAAGTATTAACTGCATCTCCTAAACCAAATGCCATAGCATTATGTGTTGTGATCGTTAATACACTGGTTAATGCAATTGTTATTAATTTCATGGGAGTTTCCTATTGTATTTAATCATTGGATTAATTATTTTACAGCAATTACTAGTCATTTTATGTTTCATGTAGAGACAAATCCTGTTTCCAGTCTTTAAAAAACTGCTTACCCTCTGTCACGTGCTTACTTGAATTTTTCTTATCCTGTGTCTGCATCGTCTTCACATACTTTGCAACACTATCCGCTTCCGCATTGGATGGTTTATCTTCCTTGGCTAAAGCAGAAACAGGAGGTTTAACAACTTTTGTCTTTAACGGACTAAAGCCCTTAGCTAATACTGCCTTCACTAAAGCATGCAAATAACCAATCTTGTTTTTTACCTTGCCTTGCTCACTATTCTTCTGCAATACCTGTAAAACTGCCAGCTGTTTGTCTGGTTCAATCACTTTCAATATCTTCTGTATACTGGTGATTTCATCGCCATTTAAACCCTTAAAATGCACATCATTCCGCGATAACACGGCGTGAGTGGACTCAATAACGGCAGCCGGTTTAATGTCAATTTCAGGTTTAGATTCGACTTTTATTACATCGACGGAAGGTTGTATCACTACAGACTCATCTTCAGGCGGTACATCGGGCAAAGAACCATTAGGCAAGATAATTAAGGCTTCCAGCTCAGGCAACACCACATCTAAAGCAGCTGTATTATGCAAAGCCGCTCTAGCGGTTTTCTTTACCTTCAGTGCTTGTTGTACCTGCTCTACTAAAGCGCATAAGGTCTTATTAAGAAAGCGATTATTTCTAAAATAATAGGTCAGATGGCTGGTTTTATCATAATACGAGCAGAAAAATTGCTCTTTACCTTCGGTATTGATAAACGGATTTTCGCTGCTTTTATAGGCTGTTTTTGAATGATGGCGCACGCCAATTTTATCAAAAGCACGGCGAAACACTTTTTCACTCATACCGAGTTCTTCGGTCCAACTATCATTGACGCGGTATTGAGGGTGAGGTTTTTTAGGGATCCCTAAAAATTTATAAAAGCGTCTACCTTGTTTGCCAAACCAGTATTCCATTTGCTGCATAATTAATGCAGATTTAATATCGCCAGTTAAGTGACAAAGAGTGACACGGTAAGGGGTACAAGAAAATGAGTGTAAAATATCGGTGGACATAGCATTCCTGTTAACTTTTTTGGCTATGCAATCCAACAAATTGACAGTCCTGAAGAGGACTAATATAATTGAGATATGCCTTTGCCATAGTCTGTATATGGTTATGGTTAGTCCTCGTTGATTGTTCTGATAAAACATTCAGCGAGGCAGTTCTAAATAATATACCACTTCTGTTTTTTAAAACGCAAGAAAAAACTTATCTTTTTAAAACATCCCCCCCAGCATTTTTCAGTAGCCACTCATTATTTTCCACGCCATTTTTTCGACCGCTGTTGTTGTTTTCTTTTGGCGTAATCTTTGTCTATAAGTACAGCGACCTTAACGGCCGTTCGGGAACTGCCCTTTGGGCTGTTCAATAAATAGTTGACGTAATAGCCAAATAAAAATAACATACAATGTATGGCATATAAAAATAAAATTATTCGTTTTTTGGTTGAAAAAAATGTCTTACTTAAGCAAGAAAGAGACGTTGGTTTTGAGGATATATTATTAGCGATTGAAATGGGGCATATTCTGGATGATTTAGAGCATCCTAATACTGAGAAATACCCTAACCAATCGCTTTTAGTCATGTTGTTGGAAATTAAAAATTACGTGTATATCGTGCCTTATGTGGAAGATGATAAAACGATTTTTTTAAAAACGATTATTCCTTCTCGAAAAATGAATAAACGTTATAACAAGGGAGTGGGTAATGAGTATTAAATTAAATGACGAAGAACAATTGCTTTTAGAAAGTGTTGAAGCGGATGAATGGCAGAGTAAAGGCCACTTAAATGAGCGCATCGCTGAATTACAGGCCTATTTAAAACAAGAAAAGAAAAAAGCAATATCCGTGCGCTTATCAGAAAATGATTTATATGAGCTAAAACGTAAAAGCCTTGAAAATGGAATTCCTTATCAGAATGTAATCCAAATGCTAGTGCATCAATATGCGAGTAATAAAATTCATTTAGATGTGTAAACTTGAATGAATGTCACATCAAATCAACTAAGATTTTTCAGCCTAAAATGCCGCACCTGTTGCCCGTGCTATATAGCATAGCTTATTTATAACCTGTCTAACTCCTCTTCCTCAGCGTCTTCAAGCTCAACGATATAGCGCCAGTATTCATCAACAGCAGGATTTTCTTGTCTCCCCATCCAAACGGCTTTAAAAAAAGAGCACTGCATTAGCTTATGTAAATTAAAGTCGGCATTATTATTGAAATAATCAGCAGCAATTTTGCGACGTATTTCAGCATGACTGGGGCAAGGTCGAAATGCAGTGGAGGCTATTTCATTCTGCTCAGGCGTACAAAACATCGCATAACCAATAGGGCTGTATCTCTTATTGAAGCCATGGGTGCTAATTGCATAATTCACTTCCTCAGGTGTATAGCTTTCTTTAATAGTAAACTCTCGTATCATATAAAAAGGCAGTTGCCCCACATATTTTGCATATTGAAAGCGATAAAGAATTTTTTTTAAAGAATAAAACATAGTTACTTTTCCTCAAGAAATTATTTTTTAGGTAATATAAAAAAGTGGGTAACATAGGATGTGCTAAGGAATGAGTCGCATCATTCACGAACATATAATCTCAATTTTAATGGGCATGGAATAAAATTCCTATTGCCCATCCTATCTAGGTAATATCAGTTATTTAACATCCGTTAAGCCTTGCATAATATCATTCACTAATTGTGGTCCTTGATAAATTAACGCACTGTACACCTGCACTAAACTAGCACCTGCATCGAGTTTATCTTGTGCATCTTTTGCATTTGAAATCCCCCCAGCAGCGATAATAGGAATTTGACCTTGTAATACCTCAGCTAAACGACCTACCACATAGGTTGATTTATCTCTCACAGGTACGCCACTTAATCCGCCGGCTTCCTCTGCTAGCGCATGACCTTTTACTGCTGTACGGTCCAAAGTGGTATTGGTTGCAATCACCCCATCAATAGAAAATTCCAATAATAATTGTGCGATATGTTGGATTTCTTCATCTTCTAAGTCAGGGGCAATTTTTACCACTATTGGCGTATATTTTTCATGCGTTGCTTGAAGTTTTTTCTGTTCTTGTTTTAAAGCAGACAACAGATTTTTAATTTCATCACCTTGCTGTAATTGACGCAAATTTTTTGTATTCGGTGAAGAAATATTAATCGTAATATAGCTGGCTGCTAGATAGGCTTTACGCAAGCTAATCAGGTAATCTTCTGTGGCATTTTCAATTGGCGTATCTGCATTTTTACCGATATTAATGCCAATAATACCTTGATATTTTGACTCTTTTACTTGTTGCAATAAGTAATCAACCCCCTGATTATTAAAGCCCATCCGATTAATAATTGCTTGATGTTCAGGCAGACGAAATAAACGCGGTTTAGGGTTTCCTACTTGTGGGCGTGGCGTTACTGTTCCAATCTCAATCGAACCAAAACCAATAGCGGCTAAAGCATCGATATATTCGCCATTTTTATCTAAGCCAGCAGCTAAACCCACAGGATTTTGAAAGTTTAAACCCATCACTTGTACAGGCTGTTCAATTATTTTTGGATTGAGTAATGTATCTAAACCAACAGTATGTGCAACTTTCAGTAATTTTAAGGTTAAATGATGCGCTTTTTCTGCATCTAATTGGAAAAATAACGGTTTTACAAGGGGATAATAATTCATATTGACTCTTAATGCGTAGCGGATAACTGATAGGGCTGTGGATTAACAGCCGTTTTTGTACCTGTCACCAGGTCATATACTAATTGAGCCGCAGCAGGGCCCATAGCAAAACCATTTCTAAAATGTCCTGCATTAATGGCTAAATTATCAATCGTAGGATGTTTATCCACATAAGGGATACCTTGCTCTGTTCCAGGACGAATCCCTGCCCAATGATGCAAAATAGGTGCATTTTTCAGCAGGGGAGGGCATAGCTCACGCGCAAAATCAGCAAGACTTTGCGCGGCTGATTCAGAAGTGGTTTTATCAAAGCCTGATTGTTCAACAGTACTTCCACATAAAATTTTTCCATCTCTACGCGGAATTAAATAACGATTATTTTCTAACACCATTTCCTGCAAAGTATTCGGATCAGTAGCTAAAATTAACATTTCACCTTTAACAGGAAAGATATTTGGCTGCTCAGTGCCTATTAATTTTTTCCATAAATCAGCGGTCCAAGCTCCCGATGTTATCAGCAACTGGTTCACTGAAAATTGCTGGGTATTACTCGCAATATGGGTAATTTTCTGATTTTTAATCGTTGCGGTTTCAATAGTACAATTTTCTATCAAAGTAACACCACGCTGCAATAAATCTTGTTTTAATGCTTTTAACAGCCGTGGATTTCTCACTTGAGCAATATCAGGCAAATAGAGTGCTTGTTCATTTGCCTGTGGATAACATTGAAGTTGCTTAGTGGTCGCCGTTTGGTAGTTAAAAGCATAGTGTTTACACCACGTTTTTGCTTTCTCTATATCACTTAACTGAGTCATTAATAAGCCACTGCAGCTATATTCAGGATCAATCCCTGTTGCTGACAATACTGTTTCAGTAAGAGCGGCATATTTATCCACACTTTGTACTACTAGCTCACTAATCGCTTCAGCCTGTTGCCAAGGATATAAAGGCATTAAAATACCTCCACCTGCCCAAGAGGACTCCTGACCAATAAAGCCTTTATCAATCAAAGTAACCTTTGCTCCTGCTAAGGAAAATAACCGAGCAGTCAAAAGCCCCGAAATTCCACCCCCAATCAGGGTAATATCAGATAGTTTAGGCATAACAACGCAATAATCGAAAAGAAAGCAACATTAACTCACTAAAGAAATTAACTGTTGTAACGGTGGAATAATCAACATTTTTGCTAATTGTAAGCCTATCAACACAATTAAAGGCGCTAAATCAATGCCACCAATATCCGGTATAAGGCGTCGACAATAAGCCAGTAAAGGCTCTGTTAAGCTATAAAGCAAACCACTAGCGGCATTTAAAGCATTGCCATTAAACCAACTTAAAATAGCCCGTGCAAAGACCGAAAAAACAAACACATTAATGAGCAAGCTGATTAAATGACTAAAAGACAATAATAGCAGAGCAGCAAAACTAAATGTTACCCCTGTTACTACCAAAGTTAGGCCATCAGAGAGTATTTGTAAACTAAACAGTAACACCAAAGAAGAGGTATCTAGTTTACCAATAGCTGGCACATAACGTCTTAAAACACGCAGGGGAGGGTGGGTTATTTTCACTAAAAATTGTGAAATAGGATTATAAAAATCTGCCCCAAGCCACTGAAAAAGAAAGCGTAATAAAACTGCTAAAATATAAAATGAAAAAACAGTATCTAATAAAAAAACCAGTGGGTCACTGTAATAATTAGTGCCCATTAATGTGCGCCTAATTCTTTAGATAATTCAACAGAACGATCACTAGCTGATTTCAATGCTTGTTTCACAATGTCAGTAAAATTATTGTTTTCAAAGCTTTTAATCGCGTGTTCTGTTGTACCGCCAGGTGAAGTAACACAGGCTCTTAATTCACTCGGTGATTGTTTTGCTTCCAAAGCCATTTTAGCTGCGCCTAAGGCCGTTTGTTCAATTAACAAACGTGCGGTATGTTGGCTAAGTCCAAGTTCTAATGCCGACGCTTCCATCGCTTCCATTAACAAAAAGAAATAAGCGGGTCCACTACCAGAAATAGCCGTTACTGCATCGAGTTCACCTTCATTTTCTACCCAAATAGAAACACCTACAGAACGCATAATATTTTCTGCTAAATCGCGTTGTTCAGGTGTTACAAAATTATTTGCATGAATCCCTGTCGCCCCTGTTTGTACTAAAGATGGCGTATTTGGCATACAACGTACAATCGCTTTATCTGAGCCTAACCACATACTTAAACTCGATTGATTAATACCTGCAGCAATAGAAACAACTAAGGCATCACTCTCTTTAAAGAATTTTTTTGAATTTTGAACTACCTCAGCAATATTCTGAGGTTTAACCGCTAATACAACCACATTAACATTCGCAATTAAATCATCATTATTTGTAGCTACATTAATGTTTAAATTTGCTGCAAGGTGCGCTAATTTGTCTGCATCTAAATCAGCAACCCAAATTTGTTGTGCTGTATGTCCACTTGCAATAAGCCCACTAATTAAGCTACTGGCCATATTACCAGCACCAATAAATCCTATTTTTTGTGTTTTCATTATGTTAATTATCTCCAAAAATCATTCAGGTTAGCTTAATGCAAAATAAGCTTTTTATTATTTTAACTGTTTATCGAACATCCCTGCTCAAATTTTTACTATTTTCAGCTAATTTATCCGCCTATTTTCCAGCTATTTGCCTGTGGATAACTCTGTGGATAACCCTGTGGATATCTTGTGGATAACTTCTTTCTAAAAAGTTATCCACATTTTGTCCACAGGTTATCCACAGCTTATACACAGGTTTATCCACAGGATAAGTTAATGAAATCAATAATAAAAAGTGAGTTATCCACAGAAAAAGCCCTCCCTAATAATAATAATAGTCTTTATAAAGATATTATATTATTATTAATATTTGCTATGATTTAGCTAAATTTCCTTCATTCTTTCAATTTTTAAACTAAAAAATTATGAGCCAAAAAGAGACAGCCACCAGCACATTAGCAAAAGCCTTAGAAATTAATCTTGATAATTGTAAATACGGTTCTATTGTCGAAATAGGAGCAGGTCAAGAAGTTGCGAGAAACTTTTTTCAAGCAGGTGGCGCTGCAGGAACGGTTGCTAAAACAATGTCAGCTTACGATATGCAAGTAAGTGATAATATTTACGGTGCTGAAGAAACTAAGCGTTATGTATCTCGTAGTCGTTTAA
>Ga0105349_10001010_pt1 | contig 11653 bp, 10 predicted proteins | sample EN1Hudseemescosm_FD_83661 | JGI IMG/M metagenome (GOLD analysis project Ga0105349, IMG submission 83661) | Methane-oxidizing microbial communities from mesocosms in the Hudson Canyon - EN1B Hudson Canyon | ecosystem: Environmental > Aquatic > Marine > Cold seeps | place: Hudson Canyon...
ATATTGATGAGTTAGATGCCATGAGGTTCGATTTTGGGGTGATTGATTCCCAGTCTGATAGTGATGATGAGGATGTACTCGTTGTTTACTCGCATATAGAGAATATTACTGACCGTGTGGATATTTTAGAGAAAGCGGGATTAATGGCACGCGTGATTGATTTAGAATCTTTTGCTACTTTAGGGGCATTCGATTTAATTAGAGAACAGTTGCCTAATAAAGCGGAAGGCAAGGTTGTTGCTATTGCTGATGTAGGGGCTTCGACTTTGAATATTAATATTATTGAGCAAGGACGTTCGATTTATGCAGGGGATAAGGAGTTTGGGGGCAATAAATTAACTGAAGATATTCAGAGTATTTATAATTACTCTTATGAAGAAGCGGGTAAGACAAAACGGAGTAGTACGCCGCCGGATAATTATGAAGAAATGGTGTTAGAGCCTTTTAAGCGTCGAATGGTAACAGAGATAACACGCGAGTTAGATAAGTTTTATTCCTCTAAATACGCTAAGCAAATTGATTATATGGTGTTAGCTGGCGGTTGTGCTTCAATTCAGGGAATTGCCGATAGTGTCGAGGAAAGTGTACAGGCACCTACTTATATTGCGAATCCCTTTATTAATATGACCGTTGATAAAAAGGTGAATAAAGGTCGATTTTTTGAAGATGCCCCCGCACTAATGTTGACCTGTGGCCTTGCATTAAGGAGCTTTGACGATGAAAGTTAATTTATTACCCTGGCGTGAGGAACATCGTGCGCAGAAGCAGAAAGAGTTTATAATTGAAATGGTTATAGCTGCTATTTTAGCTGTCGGAGTGATGTTTGCTTATCAAATGTATTTAGATTATGAGATTGAGTATCAGCTTGAAATGAAAACGAAGGTTGATGCAAAAATAGCTGAATTACATTTAATTACGAAAAAAATATCAGATATTAATGTAAAAAAGCAGTCGATTGAAAATAAAATCGCAACGATTATGAAGCTACAAAAAAGTCGGCCTGAAATGGTACATTTTGTCGCTGAAATTGCAAAAGTAATGCCTGAGGGCGTTATTTTAACTGAGGTAAAGCAAGTTGGAGTGGATATTTCTTTAAAAGGAAAAACACAGTCTAATGCGCGTGTTTCTGAATTAATGCGTCATATTGAAAAGTCTGAATGGCTAGTGAAGCCAGAAATTACGGTGATAAAAGGCGGAAAGAAGTCTAAGCAAGGCAAGATGAGCGATTTTACCTTAATGCTTAAACAGTATGTAAAACCAACAGAAGAGGCAAACTAATGGACTTTTCTGAAATTGATTGGGATTTTAATTCGGCGGGTAACTGGCCACGCCCAATAAAAATTGCTGCGGGCGTAATATTATTTAGCCTTATTGCTGGGGGCTGGCATTACCAATTTACCAGCGATAAACAAGTGGAACTAGGACAGAAAGAACAAGAAGTAACCGAAGCTTTGGATGCTTATGCAGTGAAATGGAGTCGCGCTTTAAATCTAGCATCTTACCAGCAACAATATAAGGAAATTGAAAAGTCTTTAACCCATATGTTGCGGTTAATGCCGACTGAGGCAGAAATGGCTAAATTATTAGTGGATATTTCGCAAACAGGGCTAGCCAGTGGTTTAGAATTTAGTTTATTTAAGCCCAGCGGAAAGATTGCCCGTGAAGATGTGGTTGAATTACCGATTGATATTCAAGTGCAAGGTGAGTATCAGGAATTAGGCATGTTTATTAGTGGATTAGCCGTATTACCTCGAATTGTGACCATTAAAGATGTAAAAATGACCCCATTAAAAGATAGCAAAGTATTAAGCATGAAGGCGATTATTGCAACCTATCAAGAGCTTGAAACTGAAAAGGATGATGAGGATGATTTATTAAATAATGCCGGCTTAGTTTGTTTATCTGAAGAAGGTTTAGAGGTCAAAGGCTGTACTAAAAGAAGTCGAGTCGATTTGTCAGCCTATCCTGAATTAGTGCAGCGATTGAAAGATAAAAGAAAAACCCTTGTAGCGCGTGCGTTAAAACCGATTCAAAAAATGCCACCGATAGAAACGTATGCATTTGATGCAGAAGGCTCGAGAGATCCTTTTAGCGCTGTTATTAAGCAAAAAAATAAAGCGGATGGAGGGATGGATGCAGGTATTCATCCTGACTTAAAACGTCCTAAAGAGGTACTAGAGGCTTATTCTTTGGATACATTATCGATGGTTGGACGGGTAAAAACCAATAAACTCAAAGTACAATGGGGCTTGTTAAAGGTGAGTGATGGTAAAATTTATCGAGTGAGTACAGGCAATCATATCGGTAAAAATTATGGAAAAATTCTGAGTATTTTGCACGATAAGATAGAAATCATGGAAATTATTCCTAATGGAGAAGGCGGTTGGGAAGAACGAGAGGCTGCCATTGTTTTATCGCAAGAAGAATAGCAGGCAAATTAACCAGCATGTATAAGTTAAGGTAAATAGGATGAATTATTTAAAACGGTCAGTCGTATTGCGTATTTTGATAGGCGTTGGTTTATTGTTTGTATTGCTATCTAAAGGGCTGCAGGCACAAACATTAACAGCATTTGAGGTGGAGGCACTTTCAGAAGAGCGCGTGCAGTTAGCTTTTGCTATGACAGAAAAGGCGAGTCTGCCCAAGATTTTTCAAATGAATAGCCCTGCGCGTATTATTTTAGATTTTGTGAATGTAAAAAGTGCTTTACAGCAAAAGCGAAATGCAATTAATCAAGCGGGTATCAGTAATTTACTGGCTGTTACGGCCGGTAATCGCTTACGATTGATTCTGAATTTAAAAGAGTATTTTTCTTACGCGCTAAAAGTACAAGATAATAAGGTTCTTTTAGTATTAGAGAAAAAGAAAGCGTCTAATCCCGCGTTATTAGCAAACAGTATTGATGGGGAAAAAGCATCTGTAATACCACAGCAAGCGATTAAAAAAGTAGATTTTCGTCGGGGTAAAAAAGGCGAAGGGCATGTACTTATTTCGCTGAGCAATAAAAATATTTTAGTCAAAACAGAGCAAAAATCAGGCAAAATTGAAGTACGTTTTATTAATACTCGTTTACCTGACAACTATAAAAAAAGGTTGGATGTATTAGATTTTGCAACACCTGTCTCTATGATTGATGCTCAACAAAGCGGGGCGGATGTGACGGTGCTGATTACCCCTAGAGTTCCAGATTATAAGTATTCTATTTTTCAGTCACAGGGGTTATTAACTTTAACTGTGCGTGAAATTACCTTAGCTGAACAGAAAGCAAAGGCAATGGAATATACAGGCGAACGATTAACTTTAGATTTTCATGATATTGAAGTGCGTAATGCGTTTAAAATCTTAGCTGAAATATCAAAAGTGAATATTATTGTTAATGATAGTGTGGGAGGGAATTTAACCTTACAGCTAGATGATGTGCCGTGGGATCAGGCATTTGAATTAGTGTTAAAAATGAAAGGGCTTTCTCAGCGTCGTAAAGGCGATGTGATTCTAGTGGCACCGATGGAGGAGATTCGTAAACTAGAGGAAGAAGAAGTTAAAGCGAATCAGGTTGTTGAGCGTTTGGAGCCTTTAATTACTGAGTATATACAAATTAATTATGCACAGGCGAGCAATTTTCAAAGTATTTTAGAAGGTAATTCCTCTGGCGGCATTAATGGTTGTTCAGTGGCTAAGCAAAGTACATCAGGGAGTACCAGTAATACAAGCAATACAAACAGTACAGCGGGGCAATCAGGGTTAGCTGGTGTTATGAATGGTGGAAATTCAGCAACTAGCACTATGAATAATAGATTACTTTCACAAAGAGGTTCAGCTATTGTTGATTCGCGGACAAATACGCTTATTGTAAAAGACACTGAAAAGCATTTGGAAGAAATTAGAAAGATGCTGAAGTTATTAGATAAGCCTGTTAGGCAAGTATTGATTGAAGCAAGGATTGTATCGGCTACAGAAGGATTTGCACAAGAATTGGGGGTTAAATTTGGTGCAGCTTATAATGGAGGGGATGGAGCGCAAACAGGTTTTGGTCTAGGAAGCTCTACAGGGGGTGATGCTGCTATTAATGGGGTGAGTTCTGTAGCTCCTTTGCTCTCTAATTTAGCGGCCTCTAATCCTTATGGTGCATTAGGCATGACTTTAGCGAGTGGTGTAGATTATGTATTGAATCTAGAAATTTCTGCTTTGCAAGATGATAATAAGGGAGAATTTATTTCTAACCCGCGAGTACTAACCTCTGATCGTTGTCAGGCTACGATAGAGCAAGGTGAGGAAATTCCTTTTCAAACAACGAGTCAAGAAGGTACAACGACTATTTTTAAGGATGCAAAAATTATTTTAGAGGTAACCCCTCAGATAACACCGAGCGGTAGTGTTATTATGGAACTTAAAATTACTAAGGATTCACGAGGTGATCAAACACTGGATGGCTTAGCAATTAATAAGCAAGAGATTAATACTAGTGTGCATATGCTCAATGGTGAAACTGTTGTTTTAGGGGGAGTTTATGAAGATACTGCCTCACATATTATCAATAAAGTACCTTGGTTTTCTGATTTGCCTTTAATTGGCTGGTTGTTTGAGAAAAAGATAGATAATAATTCTAAAAGAGAGTTACTTTTCTTTATTACACCGAAAATTATGAAAGAATCGCTAAGAATTCAAGCGTAAATTTCTTTTTACAACTAAAAAGGGGGATAATGCCCCCTTTTTTATGAGTACACAATTTAATGAATAAGAAAAATATATATTTAGTAGGTTTGATGGGTGCAGGGAAAACTACGATTGGTCGTTTATTGGCTAAATCGTTGGGCTTGCCATTTTATGATAGTGATAAAGCAATAGAAGATGTAACAGGTGTGGATATTGCGACTATTTTCGAATTTGAAGGCGAAGATGGATTTCGTATCAGAGAAAATAAGATGATTAAGGAGCTCACTGATATTGAAGGGATTGTCTTAGCTACTGGCGGTGGGGTTATTTTAGATGCGGGAAATAGAGAGCAATTAAAAGAACACGGCTTTGTGGTGTATTTAGAATGTTCGGTAGATCGTTTAGTAGAGCGTACTGCGAGAACTTCGCAGCGGCCTTTATTAAATATTGATGAGCCGCGCGCTAAAATCGAAGCGTTAATTAACGAGCGTGAAGCTTTGTATCAAGAATGTGCTGATTTTATTATTGATAGCGGAAAAATGCAGAGTAAAGCAGTCGTAAGTGAAATTATTAGAGAATATACTGGGGAATAAGGCGTTTATGAGTCATACCATGCAGGTCGCTTTGGGCGATAGAACGTACCCTATTTATATGGCGGCTGGTCATTTAGATAATGCGTCATTATTAACACAGCATATTAAGTCTAAGCAAGTGGTGGTGGTGACTAATGAAACTGTCGCTCCGCTTTATTTAGATAGAGTAACCGCGCATTTAAAAGATTACCAATTAGAAGTGATTATTTTACCTGATGGTGAGCAATTTAAAACGTTGGAGACCTTAAATACGGTGTTCGATGCTTTATTAGCGAAGCAGTTTAGTCGCAATGCAACCCTGATTGCTTTAGGTGGTGGGGTGATTGGTGATTTAAGTGGTTTTGCAGCGGCGTGTTACCAGCGTGGTATTGATTTTATTCAAATACCAACGACTTTATTATCACAAGTGGATTCATCTGTTGGTGGAAAAACAGGGGTTAATCATGCTTTAGGTAAGAACATGATTGGGGCGTTTTATCAGCCACAGTGTGTGATTATTGATGTGCAGGTACTGAATACTTTGGATGATCGCCAGTTAGCGGCGGGCATTGCGGAAGTGATTAAGTATGGCTTGATTCGAGATGCAGAATTTTTTGTTTGGTTAGAAGTAAATATGCCGCTTATTTTGGCGCGTGATGAAGCAGCATTAACCTATATTATTCAGCGTTCGTGTGAAAATAAGGCAGAGATTGTTGCGGAAGATGAGCGAGAATCAGGTATTCGTGCGATTTTAAATTTAGGCCATACTTTCGGTCATGCGATTGAAACAGGCTCAGGCTATGGCGTTTATTTACATGGTGAAGCGGTTTCGATAGGTACATGTCAGGCTGCAGAATTATCACATCGCCTAGGTTGGTTATCTGAAGCTGAATTACAGCGTATTAAGCAATTATTTCAGCGCGCTAAATTGCCTATTGCCGCACCGGATAATTTAAGTGCGGATGATTTTATACGTTTAATGGCGGTGGATAAAAAGAATGTGGATGGGGATATTCGTCTTATTTTATTAAATAAGATAGGTGAAGCCACATTACCTATAGGAGTCGAAAAAAGTATTTTATTGGATGTATTAGAGCATCATTAAGCAGGGCATCAATTTGTAGGGTAGTTAATGCATGGCGACTAAGAAAATAGGGACGAAAGATTTATTAGGTGTGGAGCGTGTCCAAAAATTGGATTTAATGGCGCATTTAATTGCTAATTTGCAAAATACCTTAATTTTACGGGGAGATAAAGGGATAGGTAAAACAACCTTGTTAACCGTTGCTTTATCTCGGGACATGTCTGATACGGATATGCTGTTGTTAAATGCCACGCATGATTTGAGTTTTGAATCTATACAATATGAATTAGTTGAGTTTATTAATGAAAAATACCAATTAGATAGCCGTGTTATTGCTGACATATTAGCCAGCTATGAGAAGCAAGGAAAAAAATTAGTTTTATTGATTGATGATGCGGGCTTATTAATAACAGGTTTGATGAATGCGTTAATTAATTATGCCAATAAACACCCAGCGTTGCGTATTATATTTGCATTAACCCCAGAAGAATTTGAACTGAAACATGATATTGAAGGGCTGAATCAGCACTGCCATTTTATTGAATTATTAGAATTAAATTATGAGCAATCTGAAGTTTTTATTCGTCAGTTAGTCGATGTCGGGCAGACGCAATATCTAGATAAAGATATAACAGAAAGTTTATTAAGGCATGTTTACCAAGAAGCTCAGGGTAACCCAAGTGAAATAAATCGGATTATGCTGTCGACAAAGAAAGGGGGGGTCAGCAGTACGATGCTGCTTTTTCTTTTAATTCTTCTGATCGCTGCTATATCGGCTGGGGTGAGTTTCGTTTTATGGGATGAGCCAGCTTCTGTACAAAAAGTAGATGAGATTACTTTAGTTGAGCCTGCGGTTGTTGCAGCGCCCCCGCTTCAGTTGAAAATTAATGAGTCGATTAAGTCTAAATTTGCAGATAAGTTAAAGCAAATACAAGGCGAGCAAACGGATACTGAAACCATAGAGATGGTTTCAGTTTTAAAAAAACCAGTAGCCCCGCTTATTCCTGAGATTACATCCCCCATAAAACAGGATATTGCTGAGCCTGAAGTGAAGCCGATTGAGCCTATGAAGGCGTTGGTAAGCCCCTCTAAACCAGTAGTAGAAAATCCAGTGTTTGTTGCTGTCAGTAATGCTGCGCAAAATACTATAGCTGATGCTATTCAAGTTAAGGAAGTCATTAAGCCGAAAACGCTAAGTGAAAAGAGTTATGTTAATCCACTGTCACGTGCCGTTGGGTTAGTGGATGATAGCCAGTGGATATTGCAACAAGACAGTAAGCATTATACTTTGCAGTTAATGGCGCTATCTGAAAAGGGGATGCTACTCAAGACGCAAAAAAAATATAAAGCACTCGGTTATGAGACGTTTTATTTAATGAAGAAAAAAGCTGATAAAGAGAGTTATTTACTATTTTATGGTGGTTTTAGTAATATGGATACGGCAAGAAAAATAATGCAAAAACTACCTGAGCCATTAAGAAATTCATGGCCTCGACGATTTGCTGATATACAGAAAGGGCTAAAGTAAGGCCGTTAATCAAATAAAGAGAATTAGAATAAAATGAGCGATTTAAAAAATGATAGATTTATCCGTGCGTTACTTAAGCAACCTGTAGATAAAACACCTGTTTGGATGATGCGTCAGGCGGGGCGTTATTTGCCAGAATATAAGGCAATACGGGCTGAAGCGGGTAGCTTTATGAATTTATGTACGAATCCAGAGCTGGCTTGTGAAGTAACCTTGCAACCCCTTAAGCGTTTTGATTTTGATGCGGCTATTTTATTTTCTGATATTTTAACGATTCCTGATGCCATGGGTTTAGGTTTGTATTTTACAGAAGGTGAAGGGCCTAAATTTAAACATCCTGTTCGTACGGCTGCGGATGTAGAAAAGTTACCTATTCCTGATCCAGAAATGGAATTAAAGTATGTGATGGATGCTGTGCGCCTTATTCGTAAAAATTTACAAGGTAATGTACCTTTAATTGGTTTTGCGGGTAGCCCTTGGACATTGGCAACTTACATGGTTGAAGGGGCGAGCAGTAAGACTTTTTCTAAAGTGAAAGCCATGATGTTTAATGAGCCTAAGCTCATGCATAAAATGCTGGATAAAATTGCCCAATCAGTGGCATCTTATCTAAATGCACAAATTGCAGCAGGTGCGCAAGCGGTAATGTTATTTGATACCTGGGGCGGCTCTTTAGGTTCAGAAGAATATGCTGAGTTTTCTTTATATTATGCGCAACAAGTACGTTCTTTGTTAAATACCCAGTCCGCCGGTCAGAAAATTCCTACGATTCTATTCACTAAAGGAGGAGGGCAGTGGTTGGAATCAATGGTTGAAACAGGCTATGACGCATTAGGCTTGGATTGGCAAACGGATATACAGCAAGCAAGAGCAAGGGTAGGGGGGCAGGTTGCTTTACAAGGAAATATGGATCCGGTTACTTTATATGCCAATCCTGAAGTTATTCGTGCAAAAGTAGGCAGCATTTTAGAAAAATATGGTTTCGGTTCGGGGCATGTATTTAATTTAGGCCATGGTATTTTGCCTGATATGAATCCTGACCATGTAAAGGCAATGGTTGATGCAGTACATGAGTTAAGTACGCCTTATCATAAATAGGAAACATCAATGAAGCAGTTATTTTTGGCAGTAATGATGCTAGGTGCAGCGAACTTCAGCTATGCCGCAGAAAGCGTTTGGGATAAACCCACGCAAGCATTAGATAATACTGTAGAAGCAGTTGTTTATCGCAGTCCTAGTTGCGGTTGTTGTGGTAAATGGTTAACGCATTTGGAAAAACATGGCTTTAAGGTCATTGACCATATTACGGGCGATGTAGAAAAAGTTAAAGCTGAGCAGGGAGTAGGGCAGTCATTAGCTTCTTGTCACACGGCTATTATTAACGGTTATGTGGTTGAAGGGCATGTTCCTGCGGATGATATTAAACGTATGTTATTGGATAAACCTAAGATTAAAGGTTTAACGGTTCCTGGAATGGTCGCGGGTTCGCCTGGAATGGAGATGGGTGAACGTAAAATGCCTTTCGATGTGTTGGCATTTGATAAGCAAGGTAAAACGACCGTCTATCATCAATACAAAGCGTATTGATAGTGTAGGCTAGTTAAGAATTAAGAATTAAGAATTAAAAAAGGGCGGTATGTGTTTACACATGCCGCCCTTTTTTATGGAACATGATTTCTTATAAATCAGAGATACCGGATAAACCAGTTACATCCCAGTTGTCAGAATCCATAACCCCTTCTAAATCAGATCCTTCTTCGTATTGAATTTGGCAAGCATATCGCTTAAAGAATGACTCCCCTGTACTTTTAGTTAATTCAATATCTGTATTAATAAGGTAGCGGTAGTTACCTAATGACCAAGACTGCAGTGCTTCGTTAGGGAAGGTGATTTTAAGATCACTATCAATCGAGTTTCTTACTTCGATATTACACTGATTAAATGCGTGATTTGTCATTGGGGTACTTGTTGCCATACGACTTCCTTCATCCCCCGATTCTTCTAAGAATAAGTCGGAAGCCGCCACCCATTCAGCAAAAGGCATAACAATATCTTTTTGGAACAGTAGTAATGCAATTAATGTGATGATAAAAAGGAAGGGGACATATTTTTTTTTCATACTTAGGTGAACCTTGAATGTGGAATAGCGGTAAGAATTGAACGTATTTTAGCAGGAAATTGGAAAAAACGTGAAGAAGACTACTGTATATTGGATTGTTACTGGAAAATATTGAAAATAAATTACTTTAATATCAGTATTCTATGTTAATCGTATCGAATCGAATCTATTGTGAGTAGATATTATCTTGACACTTTTTTTAAAGTTGCTAAACTTAGTCAATGCATCAAAAGGGATGATGTCATCATTAATTATGATGTAACAGGATGTCTAATGACGCTTTCGGCATTTGTCGGAAGATTATATTTTACTTTTAGGAGGTAATAATGGCTGCTACTACTGATTCAGTGAAAGCTGACGCTTCAGAAGCCCCACTACTAAATAAAGTTAACCTGTTCGCAGGTCTAATGCTTTACTTGGTATTCTACTCATTTATTCGTTGGTACGAAGGTGTTTACGGATGGTCTGCTGGTTTAGATTCATTCGCACCTGAGTTCGAAACGTACTGGATGAACATGTTGTACATTGAGCTAGTGATGGAAGTTATCATCGCATCTGGCTTATGGGGATACATTTGGAAAACTCGTGATCGTAACGTAATGTCTATCACTCCACGTGAAGAATTAAGAAGACATTTCCATCACTGGGTTTGGTTATGCATGTACGGTTGGGCTGTTTACTGGGGTGCTTCATACTTCACAGAGCAAGATGGTACATGGCATCAAACTATCGTTCGTGATACTGATTTTACACCTAGTCATATCATCGAATTCTACTTAGCATACCCAATTTACATCATCACTGGTGTATCTTCGTTCTTATATGCTAAAACTAGACTTCCTGCTTACAGCGAAGGTCTTTCTGTAATGTACATGGTATCAGTTCTTGGTCCATTCATGATTCTACCAAACGTAGGTCTTAACGAATGGGGTCACACTTTCTGGTTCATGGAAGAGTTATTCGTAGCTCCTTTACATTACGGTTTCGTATTCTTCGGTTGGGCTACATTAGCTGTAATGGGTGTTGTTAACACTGAAGTAAATGCATTAACTAAATTACTTAAAAAAGACCTAGCTTAATTTAAAGCAAGTTTTATAGAGTAATAAAGAACTTGTTATCTCCTAAATCTTGCCACCCTTAGTTATTAAGGGTGGCAAGAGAAAAGAGGGGTAGCAAATAATAATAAAAATTTTTTTGGAGGTAAGCGAATGAGTGCATCTCAATCAGCTGTACGTTCACGCGCTGAAGCGGTTCAAGTTTCACGTGCGTTAGACTGGATGATTCTCTTTACACTATTCACTGTTGTACTTGGTGGGTATCATATTCACTACATGTTAACTGGTGGTGATTGGGATTTCTGGACGGATTGGAAAGATAGACGTTTATGGGTAACTGTAGCGCCAATCGTATCAATCACTTTCCCTGCTGCAGTTCAAGCATGTTTATGGTTCCGTTACCGTCTACCTTTCGGTGCGGTAGTTTGTGTTCTAGCTCTTATGTTAGGTGAGTGGATCAACAGATATTTAAACTTCTGGGGTTGGACTTACTTCCCAGTAAACTTCTGTTTCCCTTCTAACTTAATTCCAGGCGCTATCTTATTAGACGTAGTTCTAATGCTTTCTAGCAGCTTTGTATTAACAGCTGTTGTTGGTGGTATGGCTTGGGGATTAATTTTCTACCCAGGTAACTGGCCAATC
>Ga0105349_10001011_pt1 | contig 11645 bp, 14 predicted proteins | sample EN1Hudseemescosm_FD_83661 | JGI IMG/M metagenome (GOLD analysis project Ga0105349, IMG submission 83661) | Methane-oxidizing microbial communities from mesocosms in the Hudson Canyon - EN1B Hudson Canyon | ecosystem: Environmental > Aquatic > Marine > Cold seeps | place: Hudson Canyon...
CAATAATTTGAATTCAAACGGCTGCCCCTGTTCAGACGGTACCGGTCGCTGAGCGACTGCCGATAACCACTCATCAAGACTGCGGCGTAAACCTGGGGCTTTTAAAAAAGCATCGCGATGAAAGATCGCCTGCAACCTTTCAACATCGCCGTGATATAAGCCATTGAAATATTCATTCACGATCTTCATCACTAAGAAAAACTCTTGCTCGCCAAGATTTTGTTGACCTAAGTTTTTATGATAAGAATCTGGGCCTTGGTTAATCGTCATATCATTACCCTTCTGCTACAGCACGTTTAAAGCTTGGCATGGCAAGTACGGCATCGATCATTTTTTGAGATCGTTCGCCAATAAAAATATCCACCGGAAAGCTGGCTCCCCAACGTGAATAAACGGTAAGCATAATGTCTGCGGCTGAGACACCTTCCCCAGCTAAGAAATTTTCCTCCTCAGAATTCTTCGCCAACTGCTGTTCAACAACTTGCCATAGCGTAGAGATCATTATAGCGGCGGCTTTAAAGGCAAGATCTTTCGCGGCTTCATCTTCAATATGCTGAGCAATAAAAAACAAACGGCCATAAGCTGGGTGCATCGTTGCGTTAGCAAACAGGATTTGTTCAATGCCTTTATTTCGTGCAGCACCTGCTGCGGGTAATAAGAAATTTTGATGACGCTCTAGCAAATGTAAAATAATCGCAGCGCCTTCAGTATAAGTATGGCTCTGTCCGTTAGACTCATCTTGTTCGATCAGTACCGGCACTGCTCCAACAGGGTTTATCGCGTTGAAGTTTTCTACCTGACTCACATTAAGGATTTCAACCTGTTGATCCAGTTCGTGTAGCACGACCTGGGTGGCCAGTGAGCAAGCACTTGGAGAGTAATAAAGTGTATACATGGTTTTTCCTCATTTACTGGTTAGCCGCTAGGATTTGCGGTTGTTAAACAACAAGGACAGTTTGTGGTCTTTTACTATTCGCATATATAGCTATAATGAAAACCTAATGTTTCCAATATAGAGACAGTTGTAAGCTACAACTGTGAGATGGCTAGATGGATAAACTGCGCGCGATTCAACTTTTTGTCCGCTTGGCTGACCTAGGCAGCTTTACCCGTGTCGCCGAGCAAACCAATGCCTCTAAATCGATGATCAGTAAAGAGATCAGCCGCTTGGAAGATTCTCTGGGCGCGCGCTTGCTGCATCGGTCAACCCGTAGCGTGCAGCTAACCGATGTTGGTGAAGGCTATTTACAGCGCGCACGAGAGATTTTAGAAAAGTTGGATGATGCAGAAGACTTTGTCCAAGACAGACAAACCAAGCCGAAAGGAAAACTAAAAATCAACGCGCCTATGGCGTTAGGCATTACCGACTTATCAAGTTTGTTTGCCGATTTTATGCAGGCTTACCCCGACATTGAGTTGGATATTCACTTGGGTGATGAAAGTATTGATTTGGTTGAACAAGGTTTTGATTTAGGCTTTCGGGCTTCTAGTAAGCCAATTGACTCGAGCTATGTCGGTCGCCCTCTTACCCAATTTAAATATAAAGTATGTGTAGGGCCAGAATATTTACAGCATCACCCTATGATTACAAAGCCACAAGATTTAGCTCAACATAACTGTTTTGTTTACAGCTACTTTCAAGGAAAAAATGTTTGGCCTATTGGCGAAGGTATTTCTATTAACGGAACACTAAGAGTTAATAGTACGGTTTTCATGATGGAAGCTATTAAACGCAACCAAGGCATTGGTTTCATTCCTGATTTTGTATGCCGCGAGGCTTTAGAGAAGGGTGAAGTGGTCGAAGTACTAGCGGAAGCTAAGAAACCGCACCTAACTCTCTATGCACTATACCCTGCCCGGCACTTTATACCTGCCAAGCTAGTAAATTGTATTGAGTTTCTTGAATTATGGTTTGCTGATAAAGAGAAAGAGAAAGAATGATGAATACATTAAAGCCTTGTGTGATTTGGTTTACTGGCTATAGCGGTGCAGGAAAATCGAGTTTGGCTACTGAAGTCGAAAAACAGCTTAGTGGGCAAGGGTTTAAAACCTCTCTACTTGATGGTGATATTGTTCGTACAGGTTTATGCAAGGACTTAACTTTTAGCAAGCAAGACAGAGAGGAAAACATTCGCCGAGTTGGCCACATGGCTCATCAACTGGTCGATGCGGGCATGATTGTTTTATGTGCTTTTATTTCACCCTTTAGAGAGAGTCGTGACAGTGTTCGGGCGTTATTCCATGAAGGTGATTTTGTTGAAGTTTTTGTTGATACGCCATTGCAAGTTTGCGAACATCGAGATGTAAAAGGTTTGTATCAAAAAGCCCGTGCAGGCGAGATTAACGACTTCACTGGCATTGATTCTCCTTATGAGAAACCTTTAAACCCAGAAGTTCATATCCAAGCTGATACTGAAGTTTCTATCAAGGCATCAGCCGAGCTTATTCTTAGTTATCTCGATAGACCTTAGTGAGTGTTAAGGCACGTCGATGCAGTTGAAAGAGTTAGATTTTATTTTCTGCTGCTGATCCACTTCATACTTTAAAAACCGTGTGCTGCATTCACTGGACTGCCAAGGCTTACAGTCAGAGATGGAGAGTGTGCATACATTATCGATACATTCGAAGGATTGTCGATTTCTAGTAGAGGTTAAATTCGAATTCATCATCGAGGCCATCACATCACCTACCGAAGCTCTCGAGCCTGAGAAGGCAATATCATTACAGTTGAAATTTTCAGCAGGTATCAGAATATTGCTATAGCGTGCTAATAGAGCAAGCTGCTCACAGACTTCAGGTGAGTTATCATCCGATAAGTTGCCAGAACTAGCATATGTACCAGCCCAGACTGCAAGTCCACCCGTGACTACGCCTAACTGCACGCCAATAACAATTTTAAGATAAGTCTTCATCGAATCATTCGCATGTTAAATAGTCCAAATTGAATTTGAAGATACATCTTCGACTTTCCAACCCGGTAATAGTTCAACTATTGATCACAAAACAACCAACAGGGAACTACTCATCAACTTCCTACCACTCAGCTTTCAGACTTATATTTAACGATTTTTAACCCACCGATGTTTGCGACTTTTTATCGGTATTAGGTATTTTTCGTAAAATATCCAGAGCGGAAACAACACCGACTATTTTTTCATCTTCTGTGACAAAAACTCGATGAATATCATTTTCAATCATAGTAGATGATATTTCACTGAGCTTACTTTCGATTCCAACACTAATCACCTGATTCGCCATAATTTGATGCACAGTGCAACTGGATTGTGAGTTCTTACTCCAGTTGACCAGGTCTTCTCGGCTGGCAATATCAATCCCTGTACTATCACGATAACAACGTCTTAGTGCTTCACTTTTTGTATCGTCGTCGGCATTTTCAAAACGAAAGATATCCGATACGCTCACTACGCCTACTAGCTCGTGATCTGAAGCGATGACAGGAGCACCGCTGATTTCGTTTTTGAGGAAAAATTCTGCTAAGCGCTGAATAGTCCAACCTTCATAAACGCAAAGTACGTCTTTGCTCATAAGGTCGGTAACGGCGAAGTCTCGAATTTCTATTTTATTGGCTGCAATTGAGTTCATAGGGTTTACCTGTTCAATAAGTATCTCGATACTATTACTCGATACTATTAACCTTAGCAGATGAAACTACGCTATGACGCTTGCTCTTCTTCTCTCAAGGTCAAAACTTCATAACCCGTTTCGGTGACTAAAATAGTATGCTCCCACTGGGCCGACAATTTTTTATCTTTGGTCACTACCGTCCAGCCGTCTTTTTTAGTTTTCACCTTAGCACTGCCTTGATTAATCATAGGCTCGATGGTGAAGGTCATTCCAGCGGCTAATACCAAGCCCTGCTTCGCTTTTCCATAATGTAGTACCTGAGGCTCTTCGTGCATTTCGCGACCAATGCCGTGGCCACAATATTCACGCACAATACTAAAACCTGCCGCTTCCGCATGGCGCTGTACTGCGCTACCGATATCCCCTAAGGTGGCTCCCGGTTTTACCACTTCGATTCCTTTCCATAAGGCTTCATACGTGGTTTTCACTAAGCGCTTTGCTTGGGTACTGGCATTGCCAAAAACATACATTTTGCTGGAATCGGCAATGAATCCATTTTTCTCTAAGGTGATATCAATGTTAACGATATCCGATACTCGCAACGGCTTCGTCGTATTCGGCAAGCCATGACAAACTACGTCGTTTACTGAGCTATTAAGAGTATATTGATAACCGTATTGGCCTTTACTCGCAGGCCGTGCCTTTAGGGTATTAACGATGAAGTCATCAACACGTGTATCGATTTCCATGGTCGTGATGCCCACTTTGATAAAATCATCTAACATGGCAAAGACCCGGGCTAATAACTTGCCCGACTCGCGCATCAGCTCTATTTCTTCAGTATTTTTAATATTTACAGCTGCTGTTATCGCCTGACTCATCCTGCTTTTTTCTCGCTGGTGACCACTGCTAGGTCACAACGGCTCATATCAAATGCCTGCTCTTTTAACTGCTGTTGCAGGATCTCGCCATAAGTGAGGCTCGGATTTAACTCTGCCAACATACCCATTTTCATCCAAAACTCGGCCTGAGAGTTGATAGAACGTGACATAACATTGCTCGATTTGCGGATTTCTTCATGCAGGTCTTCTGAAATTTTTACGATGCCCATTAATACACTCCCACTGATTCATAATTGCCAGACAACATACTAATTATACATAAACCATATATAAATTATATAAACTTCATATACTCCTATAGACAAATCCTGTGAACTTGGTACATTTGTTTTCATTTTAAAAACTCAACATTACAAACATAATCCAGCAACTTGATAGTATTGGCACTAGACATAGTGCGCCCCACCTTTTGAGGTCGCAGAAAACAGGTATCACTTTTGCCATCTGATAATAGGTTAATTACCAATAACCCTCTTGATTTAGCGGCTCACATTTATGCTCCTCGTATTCTTGGCTATCTTGGTGGCTTGGCCATTGTCTATAGTGTTTTAGCTCATGCTGACACTAAACAGGTTGAGAACCCTTGGTTACTGTCCGCCTTATTTATTGTCTCTATTGCTTGGCCTCATGTTGCCCGTGAATTGACTTTTCGCAGTTCGGCCCCAGCAAAAACAATTATTCAAACCCTTCTTTTCGATTCATTTTTTTGCGCTATTTGGTTACCAATAATGTCATTTGAGCTAATTCCTTCGTTAGCCATTACCAGTGCATTAGCGATGAGTAATATAAGCGCTGGCGGGTTAAGGCTATTTATTAAAGGGCTCGGGACTATGCTCATTGGCATAGCAGTTACTTCTGTTCTAGTACAGCCAGATATACAGCTGCATTCAAATACAGCAGTCATATTTTCTTGCATTCCATTGCTGTTCATTTATCCCATATTGCTAGGTTCTATCAATTATACGCTGTCGAATTTGTTACTTAAGCAAAAAGCAAAACTAATCACGATTAGCCAGCACGATAGTTTAACGGGCTTATATAACCGTCGTTATTGGGAGCAAAGGCTGGTAGAAGAATTCAATCGCTGTCAGCGCTCCGGTGAAAAGGCCTGTGTAATGATGGTCGATATCGATTATTTCAAAAATATCAACGATAGCTACGGCCATCTTATCGGTGATAACGTATTGAAGCAGTTCGGAACATTATTACAACAACTTAGAGCGAGTGACATTGCTGGGCGCTATGGCGGTGAAGAATTTGCGGTATTGCTACCCAATAGTAATTTAGAAGAATCTTTATTAGTCGCGGAACGGTTACGACAAGACATAGAAAACACCCAATTTGATAGCATTGATAAATGCACCGTGAGTATTGGTATTGCGTCCCTCGATAAGAAAAATAACGATGCCTATAAATGGTTAGATCACGCTGATAAGGCATTGTACCAAGCTAAAAAAGACGGTCGAAATAAAGTCAATATCTGGCTTAATACCGAAGGGCGAAGTAGCTCAAGAGCGACTGTCTGACATTATAATATCGAGCTTAGCTTGGGCTTTTTTCAGATCCTTCAAGTCGCTAGGCTCAATCATTTCACACTCATCTAAAATCATTTCTTGCACGTTCGACGGATAATATTTGCAGTCGTCAGGGCGATCAAAATAAATATCACAGCTGTATTTTACAGAAGAGCCCTGTTTTATATTAGTAGACCCATTTGATTTTTCTTCTCGTAAGAACGGGCAAAGCTCAAGCAACTTACCGCTTTTAGGGTCTGCCCAGATTTCACCTTTATTCACATACTCGGCAATCGCTGGGGTAAAAACCTCCCACAGTTCTATCTCTTGTTTAGAAGCAGACAAAGCACCATTACTGTATTTAATGCAGCACTTGCCACAGGAGTTGCAGTCTTTCACGGATTAATTACTGCCAGAATCTAATTGCTTAATCTCTATTCGTTCTATATCTGAAACACTTATCTGTAAGCCACCTTCGGTAATAAACATGCGCCCATACATATCCCTTTTTATGGCAACATAGGTCTCAGATGAACCTGTTTGCGGATTGGTAATCGTGATTTGATATTGAGTATGATCATCCTGCCAGGAAAGATAATAGATTAAAATACCAGCAATAATGGATAGGCATGCGGTTGAATATACCAGAGGTTTTATCCAGGTATTGGTTACTGTTTTTTTTGGCAGAGCACGGTTTGATACTGTATTGCTTGAATTCAGCTGTTTGGATTTTTGTGTTCTAAACCAGATATACACAGCGAAAACCACCGCTAAGGTAAGAAGAATTTTCAGAATCATGAGACAGACTATCTAATGTAATAAGCATGTATTTAAGCATAATTACATTAGAAGTTTCACCTACCTGCTAGATATCTATTGATCTATCTCTTTATTGAACCGTTATTCGGGTAATGCGCCAACAAAATGCGCTAACTTATCAAAGAAGGGCCTAGGATCGCCATAATCGGAATTGAACTGGCCTAAGTAATCAAAGTGATCCCAACCCTGCATGACCCCCATATGATTCCAGACCCCAGGCATAGGTTCACCGCCATATACGACAATCTGGTCATGAGAATTATTTTTAGGGCCATCCATAGAAATCGTATTCACAACACCATCATTGGCAAACCAGGCCTTATCAATAATCACTCGGTTGGGGCTATCTTGAGTATATTCCCCCATCCATTTAGCAAAAGGGCGAAAGATAGCAAACATACCTATATCCGGTTCATGATCATCACTAAACCAAGCTTCACTGGTTTGCTGACTGCCATAAGAAAAATAATACACATTAGGTTGCGCTGTCACCCAGCCATTGGTTTCACGAGCCCCTTCTGGGCTTAAATACCAACCAGCATTATCGCGGGTATCACGCCAGAAATGACTATCTTGAACTCTCAGGGCAAAGTCATCATTTTCTTCCTCTTCTCCCCGCTCCAATCCCCACTGAGAAAGCTTCCAATCATACGCGGGTAAACCAAAAGCACTCCACGTCGAGCTGACATAGGTTAAAACTTCTTGATGGTTGGGTAAAATACGAAACACACTATTGGTCAAGGTCGTGCCATCATGCGGAGTCGATAGGGTTGTTACACTTCGCACCCAATCGTTATTGCCATGAAAGAGCGGGCTAAGATCGCTTTTATTTGCGGCGAGGCTTTTCTGCTCTTCTAAATGGCCTTTATTCAATAGCTGAATCATGATGCGAGAATCCAGTCCTCCTTGACTATGAGCAATCAAATGTATCTTTTTGATTGTTTTAGTTTCACGATCAAACTCTCCCCACTCGGGATAAAATCCTGCAAAGGTTTTACCAAAGCGATCATGGCCGTGATTTTCACTGTGCGCCTTGCCATAATCAACAGTTCCACCCTTGATTTGAGCATAAATTTCACATGCCCTATCCCACGAACTGGAAATAGGCCCCGATGCCGTGGTGAAAACTTGGAAATCATGCTCTTTTAAGTGTTCCTGCACATCGACAATCCCACCCCAATAATTGAAATCTAATGCTTCATCACGGCCCCAGCCAGAAAAGCCATGCAATAAAACAATGGGTAAATGATTTTGTCTTGGCCCAATAGGCGCGGGAGGCGCTTCAATATCTTTGGCATTAACATTGATTGATTGCAATGAACCTAGACATAAAAAAAAGGTTAAAATAGTAAGTTGTATTTTCATTCTTCTTCTCCCGATGCCATTAAGTTTTTACTCGATACTAGGCCCCAGCCCAAGGTATAAAAAGACGCCGCAATCACATCAAATGGCACCGTTACGATAAACCCTAAGTAGCTAATCTGATGGCCAAACATCTTGTCATGAACCACATTGTTGACGATTTTATCCGCCAACAGGCTGTGCCAAATATAAGACGACTTATCACCTTTTATTTCACAGTAGCCATACTCTAGCGTTGTCGGCAGCTCTTCATGAACATCAATATTTAACAAAACAATATTAGGGCAATTAAATTCTTCCGGGGCCATTGCAGATAAAACCAACGGCTGATATTTCAAATAGTTTTGTCGAAAGAATTCTTGCGGCTGCTCTTTTATCGCATCAAGATGAAAGGGGTAGCTTGGATTCACCACCAATAACGCCGCCTCACCACTGAGCTGCTTTGCTTCGCTATTACTCAGTTCAATCAGATTATGACGTAACGTACTATCCAATGAGGCACTGATCATAGGGTGCTCTTTCTCAGTGATATCATTGGGAATGGTAATATCTAGATACTTATCATCTAGATCGTACAAGACCCCAGAGAACTGATATTTTTTTGAATTCTGTTTAGATTCAACCGAGCCAGAATAAACATATGGCGTACCAATAAATTGTTGGCTGGCACTGCGCTCAGGCTCAATAAATTCATAATATTCCATACTGGCGCAGCCGTGCATAACTATGGTAATACACCACAGAATTGATAGTTTTATTATTTTTTTCATGAGAAGTCTTAATTTATTTTTATTATAGTATTTAGCGGAATGCTAACTTATGTAACCGAGCGAGCCAAGGTGTTTATATGCCAGAATGAACTGAAAAAACCCATCATTTTCCATGAGTTTTCCAGTAGTTATTCGCACTAAGGTTCCAGTTAAAATTGAGCGTTGATAAGCAATAGCAGTACGACAAAGGTGTGACTATCTTTTTTGCTGGCGAAACTCTGTTGGAGTGGTGTTATACCAACGCTGAAAAGCACGATTGAAATTACTCGCATCTTTAAAGCCTAAGTTCAAAGCAATGTTGGTAATGCTATCATCGGTTTCTAATAGATAATAACAGGCAAGATCTTGCTTCTTTTGCTGCAGTATCTGGCTAAAGCTGAAACCTTCTTCTCTGAGTTTTCTAGCCAGCGTACGTTCTGAAACACTCAATTGTTCAGCAACTTTACTTAAACTAGGGCCCTCATCGTTTAATCCGAGCACTAGGTGTTTTTTGCATTTCTCTACCCAAGTATTGGCATTCATTTCTTGTAGATAATTTTGCACCGAACTCTCGTTGCTCTGAAAAACCTTTTCATCAAAATGCAGCGACGTTTTTTCTAGAAATGAGCGGTATAACCATAAATGATTATTTTCTTGGTTGAACTGAACATCAGCCTGAAAAAACTCTTGCCAGGGTTTAATAGAAACTGGCTTAGTGCGCATTAAGTCTACCTTTGCGACTAAGTCACCAGCGCCCATAATGCTGCGACAAAATTTCACCATAACCGCATAAAATGAATCGATTGCTACCGAGCTAATAGAGACACCTTCTACCGCACGAATACTGAAACCAATTTTATCAGGCTTATATTGCAAACTTAGCTGCACAGAATCACTAATGAGAGCGTGATAGGCGACTATTTTTTCCAACGCTTGCGCAAGATTTTCACAACTAACGATCAACATGCCAAGCGCTTTAAAATGCACAGCATGCACATGCTCAGAGACGCTTAAGCCAAAAGCAGGGTTGTGGGTCGCTTTAATCGCTGCGTCCCAGAGCAGGGTCATATTATGAATAGGAATTCGGCTAGAAGGCTTTTGTTCGTAATCGCTCAGGGTTAGTCCAGCCGTAGCAAAAACTTCATCTGCATTTACCCCTTCTGCTTTTAAAGTCCAACTCACAGCAATAGCCCAAGCAGCTAACGTTGTATAAGGTGTGGAATGAGTGGTTGAGTTAGCGCGGTTATCTGACAACTTTTAATGCTTCATGGCTTTTATGATAAAAATATTAAGCCATGAAATGCACATAAAAGACAGGAGAGTTAGGTATCTCACAGCTTCACTTCGCTACAACAACACAATTTCGCCCTTTATCTTTTGCCTGATATACCGCTAGATCGGCACGTTTCAGCACATCGTCAAAACACTCCTCCCCCGATTGGAGTTCTGCGATGCCAATACTTACAGTAATTTGTATTCCTCCTGGGCTTAATCTTTCTAAAACTTGACGTAATTTTTCGGATTTATCTTCAGCTGATATTGCATCACATTGATCCAGTAATATAACAAACTCTTCGCCACCAAATCTTGCCACAATATCTTCCGCTCGGTTTTGAGCTTTCAATACTTTTGACATTTCCTTTAATACTTCATCACCCTTCGAGTGACCATGGGTATCATTAATCGCTTTAAAATGATCAACATCCAGCATCAATAAACTTATCGCATGCTTGTGCCGAGTCGCTCTGGCTATTTTTTGCTGTGCGGCTTCTATTAAATAATGTCGATTATAAATACCCGTTAACTGATCATGCATTGCCATTCGCTCTAGCGCATCACGCTGCAGTTTCAATTCTATGTGGGTATTAACTCGCGCTAGCACAATAGCGGGAGAAATTGGCTTTGTTATATAGTCCACAGCCCCTAAATTAAAGCCCTTTTCTTCATCATCATCATTATCTTTTCCGGTAACAAATATAATGGGGATATACTTTCCTGCATTTTCTTTGAGTTTGTTGCAGACTTCATAACCATTCATATCTGGCATCTCTATATCCAGAAGGATTAAATCAGGACGTGGATCTGAACAGGCTATTTTCAAACAATCTTTACCGCTAGTTGCTACTTTTATATGATATTTATTCTTTAAAATAGCAGCTAGTATTTGAACATTTGAAGGTGAGTCATCGACGATAAGAATGGTGGCTTTATTTTTCATAATTACTCACTCTATTCTCGATAGTTTGCTGCATTTCAATTTTCTCAATAATATTAATGGCAGCGTCATTATCAAATTGATTTATTTTTTCAATCAACTGATCAATCAATTCTTGACCAGCCAACTTATCATCTATCTGGCCTAGTGGTACAAGCTCGTCTTGGTCAACAAAATCATTTCGCTGTAATTTTTCATATAGCTGCTGAAGAATAGCTCTAAATTGAGAGTTACTTAACACTGGTTTTTTTTCAGAATGTTTTTCATGCTGTTCAGAAATGTACTGTTTAAAATACAACTCGAGTTCTTCGCTTGCATTAAATACTTCAGGCAGTACCTCTTGAATGGACTCTAGATTATTTTCTCTGGCCAGAGCCTCAATACGAATTAGAATAGACTGAAGTTTTAAAGCACTCAAGTTGCCTGCCACACCTTTTAATGTATGTATTAAGTGATAGACCTGCTCGTAGTCTTCTGACTCAATAGCTTGCTGTAAATC
>Ga0105349_10001014_pt1 | contig 11630 bp, 7 predicted proteins | sample EN1Hudseemescosm_FD_83661 | JGI IMG/M metagenome (GOLD analysis project Ga0105349, IMG submission 83661) | Methane-oxidizing microbial communities from mesocosms in the Hudson Canyon - EN1B Hudson Canyon | ecosystem: Environmental > Aquatic > Marine > Cold seeps | place: Hudson Canyon...
GGATGAGAAACAATTAACATTTCAAAATCTGTCTCTCCATGAAGATTTTGATTTGGAACATGTCCTATTAAATTTGGAGTTTTGTATTCTGTACCATCAAAAGCTATGAATTTTTCATCTGAAAGACCCATAGACATATCATATCCAAAAGTGTATTTATTATCTGAAACATATAATAATTCGTGCTCTTTTATATCTGTTGTAGTAGTTACATTCCATACTCTTTTAGTATCAGAAAAATTATCAATCGACAAACCATAAATCTGATTCGCTCCTGAGCTTATTGTTTTTCTGAAATTCATTTGAGAACCACTCATGATTAAATTTCTGAAACCGCACACTTCAATAAAATTTAACCAACCTTTATGACTAGAGGAATTTCTATTAAAATTCACATTAATATCCAAATTATCCGATTGAGCATTAATTTCTCCCGAAACAGAAGAAGTGGTAGCATAATCTGATGCATATCCTGAAACTACAGCACCTAAATCTATATCCATAAACTGATTTCCCTCATAATTGAAAGAAAAATTTGGAGAAGAAAAAGCCCTTGCAGCTATATTTGCTTTTATATGTACAGTGGAATTATCCACTATATTAGGAAAGTCAAAAGAAAATTTTTGAGAGATATCTGCATCAAATTCCTCTCCATACCAACTTTCCCCCGATTGAATAAAATTTACCAAATCCACTTCATGAGCTTTCATGTCATTAAATTTATCATTAAATATTGGAGTACCCTTAAAAGTTGGAATATATGGACTAATTCTTTTTGGGTTAGCAGAATTAGTTATCGTTAAAAAGTAATAATTAAAATCATCATATAAATGTTTATGAAAATGGTATTTTCCTATATAATTATCATAAGGTTCCCATTCGTCTACCGATTGACCATAAAACAAAACTAAATCACCATTTTCAAAAATTCCATTATTATTGTTATCCACTATTTCAATTGCATTTTCTTGCAAATCTTCATAACGAAATTCTGAATTTAATCTAGGTAGCATTCCTCCTCCATTTCCATACAAAGCAATAGAATTTACATTTAAAGAATTGGTATTCACTCCTAAACTCTGCAAATCCGAAAAAGTTAATTTATAAACGCCATTTGCAGAAACAGAAACTTTGTACCAATTATTTGTAGAAAGTACTGAATTTGTTTTTACTCTATTTTTTATTCTACTTTTTATTGCTGATTTCTTTTTATTTGTGAAAGAAAAAGATGTTAATTTTTTATACTGATTATTTTGTTTCACATAAGGGAAAACCATGATTCTATTGTAAAATTCACCTTTTGAAATCAATATTTCGGAGCGAAATAGTACTTTTTCTGTTATTTCCAGAGATTCTAGAAGTCTTTTTTCTGAAGATGAAACTGCTTTAAAACGCTCATCAGAAATAGAAATTTCATAAGTATTATTGCTTTTTACCCTATTGAGTTGTTGATAAGAAGCAAGTCCTTTAAACTCATGTAAAAAAGTAGAGTTCTTAAACGAAAAAATACTATTATCATGGTTAAAAACCTCTTCCCAATCCAATTTAACATTTTGTTGGGAAAAAGTATTTACTGAAAGAAAAAGTGTGAAAATTAAAGGTAAATATTTGTAATTTTTCATAAAACAAAGATAATTATTAATTGTATCATCTTTGAGTAAACGAACAATAAATAGAAATATTATTTACTGACTTCTATCGGTACTAAATAAAATTATTATCTTTGTAAAATTGAAATAATGAAAAGAATCAATATGATAAATAAAATAATGAGGTCGTTAGTTCTAGTATCGGCTTTTATTCTGATGGGAAATACAGCAAATGCACAAGACCCTGCATTTAGTCAATTTTACTCAAATCCTCTGTATTTGAACCCTGCCTTTGCAGGAGCAACTCCTAATGGTTGCCCAAGAGCAGTGTTAAATTATAGAGATCAATGGCCAGGAATTGGAAGAACTTATGTAACATATTCTGCATCCTATGACGGACATGTTGATGCTTTAGGTGGTGGATTAGGATTAATTATTGCACAGGACAAAAGTGGTTCTGGAAATTTAAATACTTTACATGCTTCCCTTTTATATTCCTATCATTTAGAAGTAAATAGAGAGTTTTCGGTAAAAGCAGGATTTGAAGCTTCCTATAGAACATTAAATTTGGATTGGACTAACCTTACGTTTGGAGACATGATTGATCCAACTTACGGATTTATCTATAACACGGAGGAAGATATTCCAAATAATGCACAGAATGTTAGTTTCCCGGATTTTTCGGCAGGTTTACTAGGTTATTCTGAAAACTTTTTTGCAGGTTTTGCGGTTCACCATTTAACACAACCTGACCAAGGATTCATTAGTGTAAGTAGCTTACCAAGAAAATTCACAGCTCATATAGGAGGGAATTTTCCATTGAGTAGATATAAAAATAATGTTACTACTATTTCTCCAAACTTTTTGTACCAAAAACAACAAGATTTTCAACAATTTAACTATGGAGTTTACATTAATAGAGGTCCAATTGTTGGAGGGTTATGGACAAGGAATAGTATAAAGAATTTTGATTCCTTTATTGTGATGTTTGGACTTGTTCAGGAAGCGTTTAAATTTGGATACAGTTACGACATTACAGTAAGTAATCTAAAAAATAGTAATACTTTAGGAGCTCATGAGCTTTCGTTTACAATGTTTATGCCATGCAGATCCAGAAGTAAATCGTTCAACACAATAAGTTGCCCACAATTTTAGTTATAAACAACAGAAAAACATAAAAAAATGATTAAAAAGAATTCAATAATTTTAGCAATTGCAGGTATGTTTATATTTGCTTCTTGTTCTCAACAACAATCCTCTACTAGAAGCGGAAGTTCATCTACTACTACTGGATGGAAATACAATACATCTAAAAATGGAGGATTTCAAGTTGACAGAGGTTCAGGAGAACAAATATTAGCTCCTGGATTAGTATTTGTAGAAGGAGGATCTTTTTCAATGGGAAGAGTTGAACAAGATGTAATGTATGATTGGAATAATATTGCAAAAAAAGTAACTGTTTCCTCATTCTATATTGATGAAACTGAAGTTAGAAATGTAGATTACTTAGAATACCTTTATTGGTTGAATAGAGTTTATGGAGCTACTTACCCAGAGGTTTACAAAAAAGCTTTACCAGATACACTTGTTTGGAGGGATAAATTAGGAAACAATGAGATATTTGTAAATAATTATCTACGTCATCCAGCATACAAAAACTACCCTGTCGTTGGAGTAAGTTGGGAACAAGCCAACAACTACTGTGTTTGGAGAACTGATAGGGTAAATGAAAGAATCCTTATAAATGCTGGTATTTTGAAAGAAGATTTTGAACAAGCTGATGATAACACTTTTAATACTGAAGCTTATTTATCTGGACAGTATGAAGGGATTGTCGGAAGAAACTTAAAGAATTTAAATCCAATAAATGGAGATGAAACAAGAAGAGTTAGAAGAGAGGATGGTATTTTACTTCCAAACTACCGACTTCCAACAGAAGCTGAATGGGAATTTGCTGCTCTTGGTTATGTAGGAAATACAGATGAAGAAAACATAAATGAGAGAAAAGTTTATCCTTGGAATGGTTCTTCTGTAAGAAATGGAAGTAAACAAAACCAAGGTCAGATAATGGCAAACTTTAAAAGAGGAAGAGGTGATAACATGGGAGTTGCTGGAAACTTAAATGACAATGCTGATATCACAGGCCCTGTTACTTCTTTTTGGCCAAATGATTACGGATTATTCAACATGGCTGGAAATGTTTCAGAATGGGTATTAGATGTATACAGACCCGTTGTAGAACAAACTTCTACTTCTGACCACAGACCTTTTAGAGGAAATGTATTTTCAACTCAGGAAACTGATGAAGATGGATTTATTGCTGAAAAAGATGAATTTGGAAAAATAAAAACTAAGGAAGTTGATCCAACCGACAATATTTACAGAAGAAACTATAAGAAATCTGACAACATTAACTACTTAGATGGTGACATTGAATCTCAAATGGGAATTGAATGGAACAACGAACTAGATGAAGAAGGATCGAAAGATAAAGCTACTGTTGAAATTGACAAATGGAATAAAGAAGCTTCAAAATATGAAAATGATGAATTCACTAGTAATTCTAATGAAATGTACGATTACGGAAATACTTCTTTAATTACAGACAGAACAAGAGTATATAAAGGAGGAAGTTGGAAAGACAGAGCTTATTGGTTAAATCCAGGAACTAGAAGGTTCCTTGACCAAGCACTTTCTTCAGATGCGATTGGATTCAGATGCGCAATGGATAGAGTGGGTTCTCCTGTTAGTAATCAAAGAGATCACCAAAGAAGAGAAACTGACTATAGTAAAAAGAAAAATTAATTTTTCTTAAAATATAAAATTAAACTAAAACCCCTTAATTGGGGTTTTCTTTTATACAATGAATACATCTGAACTTTATAAAATATTCCTTAATTATTCGACAATATGCACGGATAGCCGAAAAATTGAAAAAGATAGTATTTTCTTTTCTCTTAAAGGAGATAATTTTAATGGGAATAAATTTGCAAAACAAGCAATTAAAGACGGATGTAAATATGCAATTATTGATGAAAAAGAATATTTATCTGAAAACTGTATCTTAGTTGAAGATGTATTGAAAAGTTTACAATCCTTATCTTCATATCATAGAGAGACATTAAACATTCCACTTATTGGAATTACAGGAACTAATGGAAAAACCACTACTAAAGAGTTAATCCATTCTACGTTATCCTCAAAATACAATTGTTATTCAACTAAAGGGAATCTGAACAATCATATTGGAGTTCCACTTAGTTTATTGGAAATAACAGATAAAACTGAAATTGCTGTTATAGAAATGGGAGCAAATCATATTGGCGAAATTGATTTCCTTTGTAAGTTATCAAAGCCAACACATGGTATTGTTACAAATATTGGGATGGCTCATTTGGAAGGTTTTGGGAACTTTGAGGGAGTAATAAAAGCAAAATCTGAATTGTATCATTTTATTAAAAATACAAATGGAACTTTATTTGTAAATAATGAAGATTCATTATTAAAAGATTTATCTGAAAATATTAATAAAGTTACTTACGGAAAAAATGAGAAATCAAATTACGTTGGAAAATTATTATTTAATTTTCCTTATGTTCAGATTGAGATTGAAAATACCATGATTTATTCTAATTTAATTGGAGATTTTCAGTTTAATAACATTTTAGCGGCTTCTTGCATTGCAAATCATTTTGAAATTAAAAATAGTAATATAAAAAATTCAATTGAAAATTATATTCCACAAAATAACAGAACACAAATAATAGAAACAGAAAAAAATTATTTGATTTTAGATGCTTATAACGCAAATCCATCTAGCATGAAATCCATGATTGAATCGTTTGCAAAAATGGAAAACAAAAATAAAATCTGTGTTTTAGGAGATATGCTGGAATTGGGAAGTTATGCTGAAATTGAACATAAAAAAATCATTCAACTTACAAAAAAACTGAATTTAGAAATCATATTGGTTGGAGAAGAATTTAGTAAAATAACTACTGAAAACATTTATAAAGATATTGAAGAATTAGGTCTTCATCTAACTAAAAACCATCTGAAAAACAAGACTATTCTACTGAAAGGTTCTAGAAGAATCCGACTAGAAAAATTAGTTGAACAACTTTAAATCTGTTCTTCTTGCAGTGTGTCTCTGAATAATTTTTTTATAATTATCAGGAATGTAGAGATACAAAAACCTAAAAACGCACCAATAATTAACCATACTTTTAAAGATTTCTTAGTTTTATTTATCGGTAAAATAGGTTTGTCAATTATCTGAATAATTGGGGTTTGATTCAGAAGAGTCATTTTAGCTAGTTCAGTGTGTTTTATAATCTCAATATACATTGTATTTAAAACCTCAACTTGCCTGAAGGCCTGTAGCTCTTTTAGCCTCCCACTTGCTTTTATCACTCTTTGGTTTTCATCTTTTATTTCAGCATATTGTCTTTCTGCAGATTTTAATTCTATAAAAACAGAATCTAAACGACTCTCTAATTGCGACAATGATTTTCTGGATTTCTCGGTTTGATAATGAGTATACATCTCGCTCATTTCAGCAATCAGACTTTCCGTAAAATATTTTGCATACTCACCACTTAAAGATGTGTATGTTAAATTCAGAATAGAAGCATCATCCGTTTGACTTTCTATTATTAATTTATTTTCTACAATAGAAGACCATATTTGACCACTAATACTGTCGTGTATTATAGTTCCTTTGTTTCCAAAAAGCAATCCCTTTAACTCTTCAGTTTCCTCCCAATTCTCTCTTAAACTATTTATTTCAATATAATGATTTATCAGAAGGTCTGACTTGCCATTTAGTTCATATTCATTGTTTAAAGCCGATTCAATTACTTTCCTGGATTTCAACAACTCAATAACATTATTTTGACTAAAAGTAGTAGAAGTTAAACCCCCTAAATCCATTCCAAACTGACTTGCAATACCTGAATAAGCTGATAAAGAAGAAGAAGAAGAAGAACTTTGGTCTTCTACAACAAAGGATAATACAGCAGAATATTTATCCTTTTTAAAATATGCATAAGTAGCGCTAATCGCAGAAAAGAAAATTATAAATGCAAAAATGTAAACTAATTTTCTTTTCATCTCTTTCTTATAATCTGAAATAGTAATAATTATTTCTCTCAATGTCGCTTCTTCTTTGCTCATTATGGTTGTAATCTATCAATCATTAATATTAAAGTAATTAGAGCAGTTGTTTTTAGCATTGTTCTTTCAATTACCTCATTCCAATCTATAGGGTTCTGATTCTTTTTCTTTTGCTTATCTACTTTTAGAGATACTTGTATTGTAGATCCTTTCTTCACAGGTGGAGAGATAGAAAACAAACCAAAATTCATGGATTTTTTTACAATTCCATTTGGATAAATAACAACTGTTTGTTTCTTATTATTCTCTTTAGAATATCCACCAGCAAAATTCTTTATATAATAATTTGCTCGTTTAGCACTAAAAAATGGAGCACTAATACTATTACCTTCTAAATTAATTAAATCACCAGAAATATGAACAACATCCATAGTTTTAGGAATGACAATACTATCTCCATCATTTAATACCAAATTATGTTTTGAAGAATTTGATTTAATAGCTTGATCTAAATCTAGATATACCATGTCGTATTCAAATTTTTCATTTTCAATTTTAGAGTCACTTTCAATTAACTCATTCTTATAAATCTCAAATAAATTTGGGTCCGACATAATAATTTCCCTGAAATCAGAAGAGATAGTTTCTGTTTCAGCTTCTTCTGTTTTTACTGAAAACTTTCTATATAACTGAGTCCCCTCTAAATGAGAATATTTTGTTAATCCTCCACTTCTATTAATTAAAGAAGCAATTCTTTCATCTTTACTTAAAATAGAATATGTTCCAGGGTATTGAACCTCACCTAATATTACTACATTTATAGGATCTTCAAAATCTGGATTTTTTCTTACAAAAATTTGGTCATATGGCTGCAGAATAAATTCTTGAGCCTCCTTAGAAACCGATAGATCTGTGCTAATATTTATTGTCTTTATAATTGATCTTCTTGGATTTAGTTTGTTAGTGTTTTCATCAACTTCCATTATTCTTGAAACTTCAATTCTACTTCCTTCAGCTTCTTGTTTCAATCCTCCAGATAGGGTTAAGACATCTTTCAAAGTTAATCCTTTACCAAAATCATAATCTCCTTCACTTCTCACAGATCCTTTGACACTAACCTGATAAAAATCATCAAAATCGTCAACACTAAGTACAGTTACAATATCAAATTCTTGAAGAGTGATATTATCTTTATGAGAAGGGTTTTTAATAATTATCGATAAATCAATAGCGATATGAGTTTTACTTCTATCCTCATTTAATCGGATAACATAAACATTATTTGGATAAATTCTATCATTAATACATTTTGCTCTTTCTAAAAGTGAGAGTAATTTTTCTCCCTTTTTATACTCATAATCTCCTTGAATTCCACCTGAACCTTTAAGGGTTACTAAATTAGAAAGTTTGGATTGCATAGAATTTACAATTACCTCATCACCAGATTTCATAGAAGTATTTTTCAAATCTTTTATATGTACATCATGTACTTTAAAACTATTGTAATCGTATCTTTTCAAAGTAATGATATCCTTAAAAGCGGAAGTAGTATATCCTCCAGCATATTTTATGATATCAGAAAGATTATCCGATTTTTTCACCTCATAAGTATATGGTCGATTTACAGCTCCTTTTACTTGAACCAAATCACTAGCTGCTGTTACCAAAATATAATCACCATCCTGTAGATAAATATCATTTGTTTTGTTTGGGTTAAACATAAACTCATAAACATCCAATGAATCTACAATTTTACCATTTCTTTTTATGTAAATATTTCGAACAGAACCAATTTGTGTTGGTCCGTTTGCTGCAACTAAAGCATTAAAAGCAGTATTTATTGCAGGAATTGAATAAGACCCTGGATGATACACCTCCCCCACAATATTTACAATTATTACTCTAGAATAAGTTAAAGTAACATCCATATTAGAATTATTCATTCCAAGTTTTTTCCTGATTAACGATTTCATTTTCTCGAAAGTAAGACCTTTTACATAGATTCTACCAAAGCCTGTTGGTTCAATATATCCTCTCTCATCAACTTTTAGTAAATCAGAATAATCAGAATTTCCCCAAACAGCAATACTAATTTCATCTCCAGGACCAACTTCATAATTATCAGGTGCGTTTGCATCCAATGCTTTTTGGAAAAAAGAAAGTTCATTATTTCTAAAAATATCTTGTCCGTAAATTTTCGCCTTTGGAAATGTAAGAGTGTCCGCAGTTGTAGTATCTCCTAATTCCTGATAAAATCTTTCAATTGAATTTTGAAAATTAGAAGTGGTATCAGATTCATTTACCGTATATTTCCCTCTCTGAAATTTAAAATCCATTGCTTCCACTATCTCTGTTTCTGAAAGTCCCATTTGTCGTAAAACTTGTTCGGATGGAATGTCAGAAGGTTTCAAATCGGAAGGATTTGCATTAGAAGGCAAAAACTTCAGATAGGCTGGATTAATTTTTCCTGTTGTATTTTGAGCGTAAGTAGCAAAACTTAAAACGCAAATTAAAATTGATACAATATATTTTTTCATAATTTTTATTTTAATACAGAACGTGAAATTACAATTCTTTGTATTTCAGAAGTCCCTTCATAAATTTGAGTGATTTTTGCATCTCTCATTAATCTTTCTACATGATATTCTTTCACGAAACCATATCCCCCATGAATTTGAACAGCTTCCACAGTTGTTTTCATTGCGGTTTCTGAAGCAAATACTTTTGCCATTGCTCCTAGTTTATCGTAGTTTTTTCCATTATCTTTCAACCAAGCCGATTTTAAACAAAGTAATCTAGACGCTTCAATTTCAGTAGCCATATCTGCAAGTTTAAACGCAATTATCTGATGTTTATTTATTTCTTTTCCAAAAGCTTTTCTTTCTTTTGAATATTGTAATGATAACTCATAAGCTCCAGAAGCTATTCCTAATGCTTGAGAGGCAATCCCTATTCTTCCTCCTGCAAGTGTTTTCATTGCAAAGGTAAATCCAAAACCATCCTCTCCTATTCTATTTTCTTTCGGAACTTTTACATCTGTAAACATTAAAGAATGTGTATCGGAACCTCTAATTCCTAATTTATTTTCTTTCGGGCCAACAACAAAACCATCCATTCCTTTTTCTACAATAAACGCATTTATTCCTTTGTGTCTTTTTTCTACATCAGTTTGTGCAATTACCAAGTAAACTGAAGCAGTCCCTCCATTTGTAATCCAGTTTTTAGTTCCATTCAATAAGTAATGATCTCCCTTATCAATAGCTGTTGTACTTTGGGAAGTAGCGTCACTTCCAGCTTCTGGCTCGGAAAGACAAAAAGCACCAATTATTTCTCCTTTAGCTAGTGGAACTAAATATTTTTGTTTTTGCTTTTCTGTACCGAAAGTTTCCAGTCCCCAGCAAACCAATGAATTATTTACCGACATAACAACAGAAGTAGAGGCATCAATCTTTGAAATCTCTTCCATTGCTAATACATATGAAATAGCATCCATTCCTGCTCCTCCATATTTTGGGTCTACCATCATTCCCAAAAATCCTAATTCTCCTAATTTTTTTATTTGATCTGTTGGAAAAGTTTGAGTTTCATCTCTTTCTATTACTCCTGGCAAAAGTTCTGTTTGTGCAAAATCTCTTGCTGCATCCCTTATCATTTCATGTTCTTCAGTAAGTATAAAATCCATCTTCTTTTTTATTTTCTAAAATTTGAGGGCAAAAATACTCTTTTTTCAGTTATTTTTGGGAATTATTAAAGATGAATAATCAATACCACATTATCGGACTTATGTCAGGAACCTCATTAGATGGACTTGATATGGTAAAATGTGTCTTCCAAAAAGAGAAACAATGGAGCTTTAAAATGGAGAAATCTGAAACCATTCCTTATCCAAAATATTGGGAAGAAAAACTAAGAGATCTTCATACTAAAGATGAAAATGAGATAGAAAAAACAAGTATAAAATATGGAGAATTACTAGGGAAATTATCTCTTGAGTTTATTAAAAAAAATAATTTAAAATGTGATTACATTTCATCTCATGGACACACCATTTTTCACAGGCCTAAGTTAGGATATACTCTTCAAATTGGAGGTGGAAAAACAATTTCAGAATACACTAATATAACAACAATTAATAATTTTAGAGAGTTAGATATTTCTTTAGGGGGTCAAGGAGCTCCACTTGTTCCAATAGGGGATTTACATCTTTTCTCAGAACATAAATACTGTCTAAATTTAGGGGGATTCGCTAATATCTCCTCAAAAAATGAAGATGGTACAATTATCGCTTTTGACATTTGTCCTGTAAATTTTGTGATAAATAAAATGAGTAATAAATTAGGGAAATCATTTGACAACAAAGGAAGAATAGCAAAATCAGGAACATTGAAATCAGATTTATTAGAAGAGTTAAATAATCTTTCTTTTTACACTTCTTCATCTCCAAAATCCTTAGGGAGAGAATGGGTAGAAGATATAATATTCCCAATATTGGAGAAATATGATTATTCGGATAAAGACAAAATGAATACTTTTTGTGAGCATATCGGAATACAAATTGGAACATTTCTAAAAGGAGATTCTGTTTTAGTTACTGGAGGAGGAACCTTTAACAATTATTTAATTGAACGAATAGAACACTATTCAATATCCAAAATTATTATTCCAAATTCTGAAAATATTGATTTTAAGGAAGCTATAATCTTTGCTTTTTTGGGAGTATTGAAATTACGAAATGAAATAAATTGTTTAAGTAGCGTAACAGGAGCAAAAAGAGATAGTTCAGGAGGAGATATTTATCTGAAATAAATTAAGATTTTATTCTTCTGTATTTAGTACATTTGCACAAAATTCACAATACATAATGGAAGAATTACTAAAGAAATTTGAAGACAAGAAACCAGAAGTAGTTTTTGAATGGAAAGATGA
>Ga0105349_10001016_pt1 | contig 11614 bp, 10 predicted proteins | sample EN1Hudseemescosm_FD_83661 | JGI IMG/M metagenome (GOLD analysis project Ga0105349, IMG submission 83661) | Methane-oxidizing microbial communities from mesocosms in the Hudson Canyon - EN1B Hudson Canyon | ecosystem: Environmental > Aquatic > Marine > Cold seeps | place: Hudson Canyon...
AGAGACGCATTTAGTGTCTATGTTGATGCTGAAGCAGACGTTCTTGATAACTTGTTAGTAAACGTAGCATTAAGAACAGAAAATTATAGCGACTTTGGACAAACAACTAATGGTAAAGTAGCAATGAGATATGAGTTACAAGATGGTGTAGCTGCTAGAGGTTCATTTAGCACAGGATTTAGAGCACCAGCTTTACAAGAAGCTTACTTCTCATCTATTGCGACTAACTTTATCGATGGAATCCCTTATGAAGTAGGAACATTCCCAGTTGATACAGAGCCAGCTAGAGCTTTAGGCGCACAAGACCTAGAGCCAGAAACATCAACAAACCTTTCAGCAGGTATGACTTATAAAGATGATACATTTACTGTATCTGTAGACGCTTATCAAATTAAAGTAGATGACCGTATTACTATGAGTGAAACCTTCAATGGTTCTGGTGCAACTTCTGATATGGCAACATTTTTTGCTGACAGAGGAATTCCAGCAGTTGGTGGTAGATATTTCTTTAACGGAATTAATACTGAAACAAATGGTTTAGACATAGTTGCGACTATGAAACAAGACCTCTCAAATGGTTCACTGCTTCTTAAAGCAGCTATGAACTTTAATGATACTGAAGTTACCAATAAGGGTGATCTTGTAACTCCAGCAGCATTAGCTGACTATACAACTGACCAGTTGTTAGGACGTGCTAATACTGTAAGGTTTGAAAGTTCATCTCCTGCGGAAGCATTCCAGTTTTCAGCGAGAGTTCAAAGACCAACTACAACTTGGATGGTTAAGCTTAACCGTTGGGGTGAAGTAACAATTCCTGCAGGAACAGTTGAAAGAGAACAAGTTTTAAGTGGCAAATGGACTACTGACATGGAATACTCATTCCAGGCTAACAGTCAAGTACGTGTTTCATTTGGTGTGAACAACATGTTCGATGTGTATCCTGACAAAACTATTAAGAGAAATAGTTTCAATGGAATATTCCAGCATTCTGGATATAGTCCATTTGGATTTAACGGACGTTACGTATATACGCGTCTAGATATGACACTATAATAGTAACATTATTATAACTGAATAAAATAAAAAGCCTCTATTTTTTTTAGAGGCTTTTTATTATCTTACATATCATGAGAAATCATTGCACCATACTAACAATAAGCATATTCATATTAATAGGTTGTAATCAACCTAAAAATAATCAAGGCGGAGTCTCTTCTACATCCAGTATTGCTTCACAAGTAGGTATTGATTTCTTAGAACAAGGCGGCAATGCTTTCGATGCTATTGTAGCAACAGGATTTACATTGGCAGTTACTTCCCCTTCTAATGGCAACCTTGGTGGTGGTGGCTTTTTAGTAGCTTATACCAAGGATGGTGGAGCAATTAGTTTAGATTTTCGTGAAGAAGCACCCGCATTATCATATGAGACTATGTTTCTTGATGAAAATGATGAATACAGTCGCGATCTTGCGCTTAATTCTCACAAGTCTTCAGGGGTACCGGGAACAGTTAATGGGTTGGTTAAAATTTTTAATGATTATGGTTCGGGTAATTTTACCTTAGAAGAAATCATGGCTCCTGCAATTCATTATGCAGAAAATGGTCATCATATTAATAGTTCAGCTGCGAGCGGTTTTGATAACTATAAATCACTTTTCTTAAATGACAAAGGCGCCACTGAAATTTTTGTAAAAGAGATAGATAGCGATATGTTGAATGCACAAAGAGCATTAAAAGACGGGTCTATATCTAAAGAAGATTATGCAAAGGAACTAGCAAGTATTGATCAGTGGAAAACAGGTGATTTGTTAGTACAAAAAGATTTAGCAAATACATTAAAGCGTATTGCAAAAAGTGGGAGTGCTGGATTTTACGAAGGTGAAACAGCTGAACTTATTATAGAAGAAATGCGCGCCAATGATGGATTTATTACTAAAGAAGACTTGTTAAGTTATGATTCAGTTTATAGAGATCCAGTAGAAGGAACATACAGAGGGAATAAGGTTATTTCAATGGGACCACCAAGCTCAGGTGGCGCTTTACTAATACAAATGTTAAATATGATTGAAAATTTTGATATCAAGTCTATGGAAAGAAATTCTTCAAGCTTTGTACATCTTTTAACGGAAGTACAACGCCTTGCATATGCTGATAGAGCAATTCACTTAGGAGATCCAGATTTTTGGCCTAACCCAATTCCTATGCTAACCTCTAAGGATTATGCAAAAGAAAGATTGTCGTTAATCTCTATGGATTCAGCAACTCGTAGCACAGAAATTGCTGCAGGAAAAGCTCTTCTTAAAGAAAGCGTCGAAACAACACATTATTCGGTGATGGATAACCAAGGTAATGTTGTTGGTATTACTACTACGCTCAATATGAGCTATGGTAGTAAAAAAGTTGTTGATGGTGCAGGATTTTTATTAAATAATGAAATGGATGATTTTTCATCTAAGCCGGGCACAGCCAATGCTTTTGGTTTGATAGGATATAAAGCAAATGCTATTCAACCTTTTAAACGCCCATTAAGCTCTATGAGTCCTACAGTTGTTATTGACAATGAAGGAAATCCCATAGTAACAATTGGCGCTGCCGGCGGATCAAGAATTATTACTGCAGTTCTACAAAATATTATTAGCATTATTGATCATGAATTAGACATTCAACAAGCAATTGATTTTCCAAGAACTCATTCTCAGTGGTTGCCAGATAATCTAAGATATGAAAAAGATGCACTCACCAAACAAACTATTAGCGAGCTAGAAGCATTAGATCATATTTTTGAACATAATGGTACTGTAGAAAATGGGGTATATTCACTTGCTCAAACACATGGCGTACATTTTAAAGATAATAAATTTATAACTGGTTTTGATAAAAGAGGGACATACGATGAAAACGAAGGTATTACATATTAATAAATCATTTACAACGCTACTATTAGCGACAATAATTCTTTTAATTAGTTGCGGTGACAGCAATAGAGCAACACAGTCTACTGTACCAACACCAATTGTTGTATACACGCCAGGTGACTTAGTATCTGATGGACAAGGATATATTCAATATAGAGTAGGAAATACTCCTGTAATTATTACTGTGCCACATGATGGAACTTTAGTGCCTTCAAATATGTCAGATAGAATGGGGGATACTGAGCGTGCTGTAAATACCAGAAAAGTTGCTGAACAATTTGCGGTATTTTTCAATGCAAACTCAGATGGTCTTTTCCCGCATATCATTTATAATAATTTAAGTCGTACAAAATTAGATCCTGATGCTAATTTAATGGATGGCGCTCAGGGTAATAGTTATGCTAACCAATCATATGGTACATATCATAGCTATTTGCAAACAGCAATTGATTCTGTTGAAGCAAACTTTGATTCAGGTATATTATTAAATCTAGTTGAACATGATAATGCAACACAACAATTTGAGCTTGGTTATCTACTTTCAGAGAGTGACTTGAATTTATCCGATGAAGTACTTAATACTGGCTACAGTACCCTATCTAGCATCAGCCAATTATCTTCTATTTCTTCGGGATCTTTTGCAGAGGTACTAAGAGGATATGGTAGTTTTGGTGAGTACTTATTTGCAGCGTCCTATAACGGCTCTTCTTATCAAGTAGTGCCAACTCTGGATAATCCAAATGCTCCTTCAGATGGATATACTTCAGGAGGGTATACTTTAACAGCTTACGGTAAAGAAAGATTGGGTAAAATTAATGCTATTGAAGTAGCAACTCCATATTCCGGATTTAGAGATAATGCTAATGCTTATCGTGCAGTAGGAGTTATTCTGGAAGATGCCACTTACAAATTTTATCAAGAACAGCTTGGTATTTCTTTATACTAATTTAGTAGGGTAGAAAAAATTATTTTAGTGCATTAGCCTTGTTAAGATACTCTGTAGCATCTTCCAATCTACCTTCACCAAAATACGTTCTATATACTCCATAGTAGTATTGTGCATTATTTGGATCAGCATCGATTAGTTCTAGATAGTATGTTCTAGATTTTCTCCATCTTTCCGCTTGCTCCAAAGCTTTAGCAAGACCTAATAAAGCCTCTTTATCATCTGGAGCTAAAAAATATGCTTCTTCAAAATTATATTCTGCTTCATCAAATTCATTCATTTTTAAATAGACTAAACCTCTATTGAAGAATAAATCTACTTTTTCTTTATCATCTTCAGAATTCTCGATTGCTGCATTAAGATTCTTTAGTGCTGGCTCAAATTCATCTTTTGCCAGATATAAGGCGCCCAAGCTTTTAAGGGCAGGTACTTCATTAGGATTAATTGCTAATGCACTCTCATAATAACTTAATCCTTTATTAAAATCTCCCAATCGAACTGCGCTTTGCCCGGCACTAACTAGCAATGCTAGTTGAACATCTTGTGGTACATCCGGTAATTCTAGTGCTTGATCGATATATTTAAATGCATTGTCTTTGTCACCCTTTACTGAATAATAAAGCCCAAGTAATGCATAGGATCCTGGTTGTGCTGGATCTAATTCTTTAGCCTGCATAGACGTTTCAATAGCTTGATCTATCAGTGCATTTCTTTTATCTATATCGCTTACTCTATTTAATAGACCTAAAAATCCAGATGCTCTATAATAGAGTAGGTTATAACTTTTTGTTAATGATGCTGCAACAGCTTGTGACATCAATATTTTTCTATCGTTAGCTGTAGGTCTAATTTTAGTGTTTTTTGAGGCTGTACTAGCAATATCCATGTACTGCTTCACTTTCCCCCATTCTTGAGACCTTGGATAAATTTTATCTCCTAGATGAAATGCAGCTTCCCATTTATCTTTTGGATGATTCAATGCTTTAAGCAAAAATTCTTCTGCCTTATCCCATTCTTTATCTTTTAATCTAATTTTTGCTGACTCTAAGTCCTGCCCAGCAAATAGCGTAGAAACTAATATTAATCCAATAAAAAAGTTTTTAATAGTGCTCATAAATATATATCCTCCAGTTATAGACACAAGTTAGTAGTATTATTATCAGATTTCAATAGGTAAGACTTGATTGAATCCACTCTTTACGCAATTTATATTCTGAATCGGAAACTTTAACGATTCCTTCGTGCGCAATATTCTCAATGCAAAAAGATGCCATAGTTGCTCCTGCTATCATAGAATCTTCCATATTCTTCCCTGCCATCTTTGACGAAAGTATTCCTCCTGCAAAAGCATCGCCTGCGCCTGTAGTATCCATAACTCTCCTAACCGGGTATGCTTTTACTGAAAAAGAAGTATCCTTATCAAAAAAAGTAGCTCCTTCTTCTCCTTGCTTAATAATAAGACTATCTGACCCTAAGCTTAGTATAGATTCAGCAATTTCATTTAAATTATGATTTTTTAAACCAGATAAATGGACAGCTTCATTGTAATTAATACATAGTAAGTTTGATTTAGAAATTATTTTTTTCAGATCTGAATTAGCAATATCCATATATAGCTTAAACGTATCTAGAATAATAAAAGGGGTTGATTCAATTTGATCTAGAACTGCAAGTTGTAATTTGGGATGAGTGTTTCCTAAGAGCAAATATTCACATTGTTTAGAACTTTCAGATAAAATGGGTTGATATTTTTCAGATACTCCCGGGTCTACATACAATGTTTCTCTGGAAGAAAAATCATGTGCATACTCACCACCCCAACAAAAAGTTTTCCCTTCTTCTATTTTTAAATCGTCCAGATTAATAGAATGTTCACCTAAAAGATTGAAATGGTTTTTAGGAAAATCGCTTCCGACCATACCAACTAACTGACATTCTTTAGATTTTGTAGCTAATAAAGCATAAGAGGCAGAGCCTCCTAGTACATTATCATATGTGCCATATCTATTAATAATCTTATCAATGCTAATAGATCCAAAAACTAATGCCTGATGTGAGTAATTTGAAGTCATAAAATTTTTTATTAAGATAAACACGTAAACAATATGAAAAAAGAAAAAATAGTTTTAGGTATGAGTGGAGGGGTTGATAGCTCCGTAGCAGCCGTGTTATTACAAAAAAGTGGATATGATGTATATGGCGTTTTTATGAAAAACTGGGATGATAAGCATGCGATTTGTTCTGCAGAAGATGACTATGCTGATGCAATCAGTGTATGCAAAAAGTTAAATATTCCTTTAAAAAAAATTGACTATACAAATCAATATAAAGATAAGGTATTTAAACAATTTTTAGATGATCATGTGCACGGACTAACACCAAATCCTGATATATTGTGTAATAAAGAAATTAAATTTGAAGTCTTCCAAAATTATGCAAAAGAAATAGGTGCTAAAAAAATTGCCACAGGGCATTATGCAGATAAATATGATGACAGCTCTACATCCTACTTAAAAAAATCCACAGATCTTTCAAAAGATCAGAGCTACTTTCTTCATCAATTAGGGCAATCAGAATTAAAAGATACAATCTTTCCTTTAGGCAAAATATTAAAAAAAGATGTCAGAATAATTGCAAAAAAATATTCTCTAATTAATCATAACAAAAAAGATAGTACTGGAATATGCTTTATAGGAGAAAGGAAGTATAATGATTTTGTAGGTCAATATTTAACTGTAGATAAAGGCAATATTAAGTCTCTTGATGGAGAAATTTTAGGTACTCATAGTGGTCATATCTATTTTACAATCGGCCAAAGGAAAGGTTTGGGTATTGGTGCAAGACTCACCTCCGAAGACAAGCCTTGGTATGTTGTAAAAAAAGATATTGATAATAATATTGTATTCGTAGCTCAAGGTGAAAATCATCCAGCATTATTTAGTGAGCAAATTATTGTAGATCATATAAATTGGATTAATCTAAAACCTAAAACATTCCCAAAAAAATATTACGCTAAAGTAAGATATAGGGATAAAGATAAGCTATGCACTATTTTTTCATTAGATAACGATACATATCTCATTAAATTTAAATCTAAACAAAAGGCTATAACGCCAGGACAGTCTATTGTGCTATATAACGAAGATGGTATTTGTGCTGGAGGTGGTATTATTACAAGGAGAGATATCCCTTATTTAAAGGAGAATATTTAAATGAGCAGTAAATTACATATTGGTATTCTTGCAGCTGGAAAAGGTTCAAGAATGGAATCAACGCTACCTAAGGTCTTGCATAAATTAAATGGTAAAAGCTTAATTGATTATGTCTTAGAAACCGCATCAGAATTAAAGCCTCAATCTACAACGCTTGTAGTAGGATTTGAAAAAGATCTTGTTAAGAGCCATACTAAAAATTATAAAGTTAACTATGTATCACAAGATAATCAGTTAGGCACTGGCCACGCTGTATTACAAATGCAAAATGTATTAGAAAATCGAAAAGGTCATTTATTGATTTTATCAGGAGATGTTCCGAATATAAAATCCGCTAGTCTCTTTCCTATTATCAGACATCATATTAAAAATAATCACTCTGCGACAGTGCTTACTGCAATAGTTAGTGATTCTACTGGATATGGTCGTATTATAAGAAATATAAACGGGGACCTGCTAAAAATTGTTGAAGAAAAAGATTGTAATAATGAACAAAGAAACATTAAAGAGATCAATTCTGGTATATTTATTTTTAAAATTTCAGAACTATTTCCTCAATTAAAAAATATAAAATCTAATAACGCACAGAGCGAATATTATTTAACTGATGTAATGGAATTGATTGGAGAAAAAATGTCAATTCATGCCAGCATAATTGGAGATTCTTCTGAAGTTCTAGGAATCAACACCGTAAATCAATTAAGTGATCTGGAAAATAAGAACTAATGAAATACTTTCTGAATGCCATTATAATTACTCTTTTACTTATAATCATAACTTTTGGATGGTCAATATCCAAAACTTTAATTGAAAAAAATTCTATAACCAGAGTAGAGCCTTCACAGACAAAATCAACAACGAAAATTAAACTATTTGAAAATTATGACAATCAAACATTGAAGGTTGGGATTCTAAATGGATGCGGAGTTAGTGGGATAGGAAATCAATTCTCTGAAATGTTAAATAGTAAGTATGGACTCGTAATTGTAAGAACTGAAAATGCAGATAATTTTGACTATGAAACAACTAAAGTGGTGATTATTAACGAGTCCAATCCTAATATTGAAAATATATTAACTATTTTAGGGATGACTATTAATGATAACAATGTAGAATTTAATAGTTCCTATGATCCTCAAGAAGATATTCAAATAATCATTGGAAAAGACTACTCAGATTTCCTTAACTTGAACCAATGAAAACAAATCCATTATTAAAAAAAATTGTTACACTAGCAGAAGAAAAAAAGGCTGAAGAACTAATAGCGCTCAACGTTACTAAAATCACTTCATTATCTGACTATTTTGTGATTTGTTCTGCTAAGAATATCATTCAGGTTAAAGCAATTGCTGATAATATTAAAGATAATATTGAAGAAAGGCCTTGGCGAACAGAAGGATACCAAAATTCAAATTGGATCATTATAGACTATGTAGATGTTGTGGTGCATATCTTCTTTGAAGAAACTCGTCATTATTACGATCTTGAACGCATCTGGTTTGATGCGAAAACTGTCAAAATATAATGATTCAAAATAAATTAGAATCCTTTATAAGTGAGTACTTAAAAGCTAACAATTATGAGATTAAAAATTGGAATGTATCAGCTAATACAAAGCAAGGTTTTGGAGATTATTCATCTAATATTGCACTTATCTTAGCGAAGAAAATTGGTCAAAATCCAATAGAAATTGCCGAAAAAATAGTTGCATCTCATAACAAAGATGAATCTCTCTTTTCTGTATCTGCAACCAAGCCAGGATTTGTCAATTTTCATATTTCTATCGATTATTATTTAAACATTTTAAAAAATATTTTAGATGAAGGGACTGATTTTGGTAAACCTGCAAACCACGCTAAAACAGCAAATGTAGAATTTGTAAGTAGCAACCCTACCGGCCCACTTACTGCTGGTCATGGTAGAAACACTATACTTGGCGATATGGTATCAAACATTTTAACATGGCATGGTTATAATGTTACAAGAGAGTATTACTATAATAACGCAGGTAAACAAATGCGGATGCTAACTGAATCTTCTTATGCAAAATATGCAAAGAAAATTGGTAAAGATATTACTGCGCCAGAGAATGGTTATGTTGGAGAATACTTAGATGATATTGCAAGTGAGATCATTGAAAAATTTGGTAAAAATTTGGATGCAGATAGTATTGAATTTCGAGAGTTTACAGAGCAAAAAATTTTTGATGATATTAAAGGTACTCTAAAAAGCCTTGGTATTGAATTTGACCTTTTTTCAGAAGAACAAAGACTATATGAAAATGGTGCTATTGATAATGTGTTGGAAAGATTAGAAGCATTATCCCTGTCATATAAAAAAGATGGGGCTACATGGTTTAAAACGACTAGCCTAGGTAAAGAAGAAGATAAAGTTTTAGTAAAAAGTACCGGCGAGCCAACATACCGTCTACCAGATATTGCATATCATATAGATAAAGTACATAGAGGATTTGATTTAATAGTAGATATATTTGGAGCAGATCACATTGATACTTACCCAGATGTTTTACTAGGATTGGAAGCTTTAGGTGTAAAAACTGATCATATTAAAGTCATTATACATCAATTTGTTACTCTTAAGAAAGGTGATGAAGTCGTAAAAATGTCCACCCGTAAAGCAAACTTTATTACGCTAGATGATTTAGTTGATCAGCTGGGTGTAGACGTTGTGAGATATTTCTTTATTATGAGAGGCGCAAATAGTCACCTAGATTTTGATTTTGATTTAGCAAAAGATGAGTCTGAAAAAAATCCTGTTTATTATTTACAGTATGCGCATGCAAGAATTTCTAATTTGATTGTAAGATATGAAAATGAGATAAAGGAAAAGACCAATCTTGATATGAACCTCTTAAAAGAAAAAGATGAGATATCACTTATAAAGAAATTGACAACATTCCCTACAAAAATGAATGAATTACATCAATCTCTAGAGCCAAGGAAGTTGGCTACTTACCTTGAAGAAGTTGCTGCTGCATATCATAAGTTTTATGGGAACCATAAAGTCATTAATCTCGACGACATTCCATTATCTTATGCAAGAAAAAATCTTTGTAATGCGACACAAATTATTTTAAAAACAGGGTTATCCATTCTAGGAATTACTGCTCCTAAAAAAATGTAGCTAATCAAAACGATGATTACTATAGGTCATAGAGGTGCTCGTGGATATGTTGCAGAAAATACTCTTGAATCTATACAAAAAGCCTTAGATCTAAATGTTGACGGTATTGAAATAGATGTTTTCCGATGTGCATCTGGTGAAATTGTAGTATTTCATGATAAAAAACTAAAGCGCCTTACTGGTCATAATGGATTGATTGAAGAGACTACTTTTGAAGAATTAGAAAATATACTAATTGAAGGAAAATATAGAATACCTACTCTTCAACAGGTCCTTAAAAAAATAGATGGTAAAATATTATTAAATGTTGAACTAAAGGGCGAAAATACTGCTATTCCAACTGCTACAATACTAAAACAATATCTTAATGACTCACAATCTGACATCAAAAAATTAATTGTTTCTAGCAAAAATTGGAAGGAATTAACACTTTTTAAAAATCTTGGTACCAATATACCTATCGGTGTACTTAGTCATTATAATATATTTTTAGAAAAAGGATTAAATGATATAATCAAAAAAGGTAAGGAGCTCAATGCTTTAGCTATACACCCTAAGTTTTCTATTTTGAATAAGAAAGCAATAGATCGGATGCATAATGCAGGATTTTTAGTTTATAGCTGGACTATCAATAGAGAAAAAGACATTAACCGAGCAATTGCGTTAGGTGTTGATGGAATTATTACTGACTTTCCCGATCGGATTCCGGATTAGTATATGTGTGGAGGCGGGGAGATTCGAACTCCCGTCCATAATAGAGAAAAGATAAATATCTACATGTTTAGTTACTCGATCAAGTTTCGCCTTATACAGGTTCAAGAACAGACGAATATAAGACTATCTTCTAAGTGGTCACTTATTTAGTCGAAGCAAAAAAATAAGCTATCTCATTTTTATGACATCATTCAGACAGCGATGAGAAACGCCTACTGATGATGGGTTATAGCAACTAAGCTACAGCCATTTGGCCATAATCGGCACTTAATACAGTTTAGAAGTTTTAAGAGTTACTAAGCTCTACATGCAACTTAAAATTTCTTTCTAAAATGTCGAAACCGGTCGCCCCCAATTGTCAAATACAATGGAAGATACGACCTTTTTTATAAACAAAAAAGGCTCTGTAGCGCCAACCTCAGAGCCTTTTCGATTGCTTGTATTTGCGTACAATATCTAATTAAAGACTATGTTAAGCTAATAGTGTTTTATATAATTGGGCAATACTTAAATGTAAAAATGTGAAAAAAAAAATTAAAAATCTCTTTTTTCCAGTACCGAATCTGGATTCTCAACCTTAAATTAATGCCTAGTTTTGCCGACGTAGCTCAATGGTAGAGCAGGGGCCTTTTAAGCCCTTGGTTGTAGGTTCGAGTCCTTCCGTCGGTACTAAGTTTTATTAA
>Ga0105349_10001022_pt1 | contig 11582 bp, 8 predicted proteins | sample EN1Hudseemescosm_FD_83661 | JGI IMG/M metagenome (GOLD analysis project Ga0105349, IMG submission 83661) | Methane-oxidizing microbial communities from mesocosms in the Hudson Canyon - EN1B Hudson Canyon | ecosystem: Environmental > Aquatic > Marine > Cold seeps | place: Hudson Canyon...
CAGCACAACCCCAAGACAGGGTTACTCCCGCTCCACCATGTCCGTAATTGTGGATTACTGGGGTGCCGTTGGCGATGATTTCTGATTCTAGGCGCACCTCGCTACGCGAGGGGCGAAGGCCGACCGCTTCTGCGACGATTTTGCTTCGGTCGAGTTCTGGCCAGACCGCTTCGCACTTGGAGAGAATCTCTTCGCGGTCGGCCTCACTAATTTCTAAATTCCAATCATCGACTTGCGCAGTGCCACCGAGAACCGTGCAGTCGCGTCGCGCTATGGTGTAGGTCAGCGTCTCAGGCTGTTGGTCGAAGCGGCCGTAACCTGGGTCTTGCTCGATGTAAATGACCTGTCCACGAACAGGGTACACTTCGGAATCGTCGCACAATTCGCGCGCCCCAATCCCGCTGCAATTTACTACGAGGTCGGCCTTAATCTCACTAAGGTCTCCGACCTCGCCCTTCTCAACGATTCCACCAAGTTCGCGTGTGCGTGTGATCAGCCATGGCATGTAATGCGGCATTTCGATGATTGGCGATTCAAATTCCCAACCGAAGACCCACGGCTTAGGAATCTCGTCGGAGCCAAGCACACGGAAATGCGTGATATCTTCTCTCCAACCTGGCAACTCGACCCGCTCGCGCAGGTATTCACGTCCTTTTCTCATGGTAATTCCTGCAGATAATTCCCCCTTACCCAAACGCAACAATTCTGCATAGGTCTCGGCCCCCCAGCGATCGGTTTTTTCCACCGGATGAGCAAGGAAAGGGTACCAAACTGCGGCAGCACGGTCTGAGACCAAATTAGGAGAGAACTCGCGCGCGATTATGCGGACTGAATGACCGGCCTCAAGCAAGCGAATCGCGCAAGAAAGTCCCGACACACCCGCGCCGACAACAACACAATCCACGCGCGAGCGTAGTCGAACAACCACTTCACCTCAGCGGTGCTCTGGCTTCACTCCGCCCCCCTGAGTCTTCTCTCGAACAGGTCGCATCAGAGATGTGTCTTTGTCTAAGCATGCAGAAGTATCTTGAGGGAGCCCGCGATGTCGTATCGGGTCACACACATGCCGAAGGTGAGGAAGCCGAAGAGTGGTTGGTATGTTCCACGCAAGAAAAAGCGTCGGACTGCCCCTCGAGTCACACCCAGTGAGAAGGGCCTGCCTCCCTGCCCAGCTTGCGGAGAATGGAGCATGCAGAAGGACAAAAATCGCGTCGAACTCTTCTGTGGAGCCTGTGGCGCTATCTTAGGAAATACCAGTTAAGACGTGCTGAACCCTATATGGGTCGGCGTTCACGGAGTATCGTCGCTGTGATGAGGAACCGCACCGGATGCCTTGGGCGTCGCGAGTGATGGGCGATCTGAGCGGCATTCCGGTGGTTATGATGGCGCGGATTATCACAGACGCTTCTGGTCGCCGATACCAACTCAAGGAACCGATCCCCTTGAGCCCTGCTCCTGAGAACATTCGATTGGCTACCGAGAGCAAGCCTTGGAATAATTATTGGAGAATGCTCGGAACGGTGATGTTGGCTTTCCTTATTGTTCAATTCGGCTTGGCTTCCTTGATTGAGGGCGCACTCTCCGGAGTCGCCTTCATCTCAGTAATAGGTGCAATTTGCTCTCTCGCCCCAATCCCCCTCCTATTGATACTTCACAAACCCAAATTGGTTCATGTCAGGTTGGCTATTCCCGACGCGAAGGGTAGTCGCCACCATCCATTGCCCGAGGGAGGTTCGCTGAGTACTGTCGAACCTACTCGTTTCAAGAGATTCTTGACTCAAGATGATTCTGTGTTGGACCTGCCTCCTCATAGGCAAGTTTGGTTGGTTTTCTCAATCACTGTTGCGACGAGCGCATTTGTGACTCTATTCGCTCTCAGCGAGTCGACTGAATGGCTGTACATCTTGTTGTTCGTTTTGCTTGCAATCCCTCTATGGATAATCGGATTCTCGATTCCAGTTTTCGCTTGGTGGGCGACCTCGTCGAAATGGATTGGATTGCCGACGAGGCGCCGGGATGCCGAAGCTTGGTTGATCGCAGGTATGGCTTCGGCATTCCCGGCTTTGGTGATTAATACCTGGATTTTCCCTGGCCTTCTTCCTTCTTCTTTGCCTAGTGCGGCGGCTGAATTCCTCTTGTTGGTATTGAGCGCCCCGCTCGGTGAAGAATTGTGGAAATTGGTCGCAGTGCTCTTATTCCTGCCTTCGATCAAGAGTGCTCGCCACGGGTTGCAAATCGGTTTCACCGTGGGTTTGGGTTTCGCCCTCATCGAGAATATGTCGTATATCTTGATGGGTGCCTTTGGAGGTTCTCTAAGTCTCGGTTTCACGACTCTAATCCGTGGAATTGGTTCGATACCCGGACACGCATTGTGGACTGGGGTTAGCGGATTCGCAGTCGGTTGTTTGGTCGAGGACTACGATATGGACAAAAGAATCCGCTGGCTAATGCGGCGATTAACGATTGATGCAGTTGATGCCGTGGAGAATCTCGGCATCGATGTAGATGGTGACGGAGATCATTCTGGATACGATCAAGCCCGAGGGAGCTTGGAAGAATTATTGGCTGAGGTTGAATCATCTCCTTCTTCATGGCTACTACTCGATTCGAAAACTGGTGAGGCGCGTGACGCCGACGGCGTCGAGACGCCTCAAGACATTCTCACAGACCTCGTGACCTCGTCAGAGGCTGCTCGCTATCGCTCCGAGGATGGGATTCAGATTCTTCCTCCTCGCCATATATTGCTGGCTTACGGGCTCGCAGTGGTTGGTCATGCGATATGGAATGGAACCTCATATCTGTCCTTGTTGATTCCTGAATGGATTGGATTGGGTGAAATCGGTGTCCTCATCTGTATGTTTGGCTGGACTGCGATTCTTATCGCAGCCGTCCTTTGGTTAACCCGTCGAGTACTGAGTACAGTGCGCCGTATGCCCACGGTGGTTTGATAGTGACAGGGAATCCTTCATCATCCGAAGACGACAGAGAGGGTTGAGGGTTATCATGGAACTCAGCTCCGACCAGATGGTCTCAATCGGTTTGGTCACCGGGATGATGCTGATTTCAGGCCTTCGAGGGATGCTAAATCGGAGCGGTTTGGTCGCTGCGGCGACAGTCGGATTTTCAGTCTCATTGCTCGGTCATTGGACCTGGCTGACCATTCTCATTCTCTTCCTCGTCGTTGGTTCTTTGGCGACGTTGTGGCGCTACGATGAGAAGGCGGCCTTGCGCTTAGCCGAGGACAACAAGGGGGTTAGAGGTTGGAAGAATGTGATGGCCAATGGTGGAGTTGCGTCGATTATCGCCGTCGCTAATTATGCTCTTGACCAGCCTGATTGGGCTTACCTCGCTGCTGCCGCTTCAATATCCGTGGCTGCCGCAGATACGCTTGCTTCTGAGATCGGCAGCCTCGACCCTCGGACTCGCAGCATCATCAATCTCGAAGCAGTCCCGGCCGGCACCAACGGAGGAATGTCCGTGACGGGTTCGTTCGCAGCCCTTACAGGAGGGCTGCTCATGGCATTCATGGCAGTCTCATTGTCTTCTGTAGCAGGATCGACGATTCCACTGGTGACCCTCTTCACAGTTGTAACGATAATCGGTTGGCTAGGCTGTCAAGTCGATTCGATTCTGGGTGCTGTTTTCGAGAATAGGGGAATCATCGGTAAGCACACCGTGAACTTCCTCGCCACACTCTCTGGAGCCTTGATGGCAATCATCGTCCATTCTCGCTTCCTCTAGAGGAAGCGAATTCTAATCCCTCTTGGAATCGTTATTCATCGAACACGAGTAAGCGCGGGGTTTGAATGCCGGTCGGCAGGGCGTTGAGTTGAGAGGGATAGCCATGCCGAGGCCGCGGATTCTGACATTAGTGGTGATTCTGCTACTCCTCGGGACTCTGGCGTCGAGCAGCACTTCTGCTCAAAGTGGAGAAGAATACGGCCCTGGTCTTGACCTTGAACTACCACAATCTCACAATATCTTCCTTCACGGAACCGAAGAGATTCCTGAGTTGCGGCGCGATTGGCCAATAGTCACTGGAATTCCTAGTGGTTCAGCGAGTTTCTCGAAAACGGTCGGCGCACCTCAGATGCTGCTCGATGTTGAAGGCGCGCCGATTGAGGAGGCGTTTTCACTCAACGGAACAGTAGTCACAGTCGATCTCTTTGCCTCCCTCGAAGCGAAATCACCGGTTTGTAGGCAGACAAACCTGATTCCAGGCTCTCCAGCCGGTGCGACAACGAGTTTCTTCGTTACCTTGCAGTGGGGTTCGTTCACCATTTTGAATCAGGTAGCGACGAATGAGGTGACGATGGAGGAATCCTACACTCAGTCTCATCTTTTCCAAGTCGAGGTTTCTGTCGGAAATATCAGCCTTGGTCCTGGAGATGTTCTCTCTCTGCAAGTTTCCGTCCAACACGATTGCGTTCAACCGGGTTCGCTTTGGTGGGGGACGTATGATGCTCGGAGTGGAATTACTTTCACCGGTGACCTGATTGATCCACAAATGCAACAGGTCACCGACTCCAATAGGATCACAAGAATCGAATTCACCCCAATTTCTCCGTGGGGTCCCGACGACTTCTCTGATCAGTTCATCGAGGTCGTCGGACCGATGGATGATTACGAATCGATGGTACATGGATTTGGTCAGGAGGATGAGCGCCTCGAGCACTTTGAGGCGCCGCATTCATTCAGAGTTGGAGAGGCTAATCGGACGGTTCTAACTTGGTCGACCTCGAATCCATTGCATCCAGGATTGTACATGATCGATGCTTGCTTTACTCTCCAAGACCAGGACCCAGCTGAACCATGCGATGTTGTGGCGGTTCTGAAATTCGAGGTCGAGAAAGACCCCGAGGCTCTGCTTAGTGGCACTTGGGTTGCTGTGATGATTCCACTCGGGGTCATCGCTTGGTTGGGTGCCTCGATGCGTGAGGCGATGCTGCCGATGCCGGCCTACGCAGTAATTCTCGTTCTCGCTATCGCCAGTATCGGTCCAGCGATTCATTTGCCTGATATCGATGCGAATGCCTCGCGAGCCGACGGCGCTGCTCCTTCCTTCGCATTGCTCGAACACGGCGGTGACGGATCGATTTCACTCTCTGAATTACTCTCAGAGTCCGACGCCGTGGTCATCGGGATGTATGTGCCGGGGTCGGCCAATGCGATTCGTCAAGCCAATGACTTTCAGATGGCCAAAGCCTTGATCGGCAGCGATGTCGCTTTCGTTCAAATTGCGACTGGAAAAGGGGTCAGAGCTGTCGATTTAGATTCTCACGCGGCCATTATCAACGGTTCCTGGCCGCTACTGATGGACAAATCCGATTCAAGCATAGGATTGGCTTTCCCCAGCGGCGCCAGCGACGCTGTAATCATCATCGACGCCGCTGGATTCGTTACTGATTGGGCTCCGGGAACCTATTCCAGTTCCGAGATTGCTGACGCGGTCGAGGATGCCAGCAAGGGTTCTGGACACAGCTTCCTCGATCCGTTGACTTTGCTTTGGGGCACCGCGCTCCTACCAATATTCATCCTCGCGATGCCCCGTGAAAGTCGCTATGAGGAGCCCGACGAAGTTCTGCTGCCCGGCTCCGGAGTCCTGCTAACTCTGCTGGGAGCAGGATTTGGATTTGCGATTTGGGCAGTACCGATTTCTCTAATGGCGGTTGCTGGACTTGGTACAATTTGGATTTGGATTGAAGTTGGTCTTGCATCACTGCTTACCTATCATGGTGTCAAAACACTAACCAAAGGAAGAATACCAGAGATCGATTGGATTGCTGGAAAACTCCATTCCCTGCTTCCACAGGCTTACCGTGAATGGCGAAAGCCCTCTTCATTCAGTGATGATGTCCATCTAGGAATTTGGCTTGCTTGGTTAATCTGGTTACGCACACCTGACATGGTCGCTCAGGGGGTTGGCTCGGTCGCCAGCACAGGTGGAGTTGGGGTGATTTTGGCTTTGGCGATGTTAGTTGGACTAATCGTCGCCGCGGGCCTGTCGATTGTGCTCGCGCGTGGCATAATCGGTGTTACAGGCCCAATCCCTCGTACGCTGGGTAGTCTTAGCGTGGGCATCCGTCCGAGAGCTTGGGGTTTGGCGAGCGCCATGCTTGGGGCTTGGTTACTCGTGAGCTTGGTTGTTGGGCCTTTGATAGGTTCCCTATGAATTCAATCCTCGGCAAGTCGCTCAGTTCAATTTGATAGATGCCTGCCAAGGTCGCGTAGGGTTTCGACACGACTCAACCGTGAGCATCATAAGAGTGAGGCCACTCGTCGATTCACTCCCTTGGGGGTATAGTATAACCTGGTAGTACAGCGGGCTCCAGTTGCACGGGAATGACGACGAGTAGGTAATCTGATGGTTTTGATGACCAACTGGAGCACCGACCCGTCGCAAACCGAGAGCGTGCATCTACTAGGTGCACGCTAGGCGGAAGATACCCGCTGATCTGGGTTCAAATCCCAGTGCCCCCACCAAATCTGATTCAAACGAGAGTAATCTTTGATTTTGTGCTTTTGATTCAATCTCGCGTATAGGTGGGATTGAAGGTGTACCGTTGTCCGGCGTGGACTGATGAATAGCAGGTCGGTGGCAGTCGCGCTCGTGCTTCTGCTGATGTCGCCAGTGGCGGGCAGCATCGCAGCGACGAGTGCTGAAGAGAGGTTGGAACCACTCGATGCTAAGGGCTTGCAGATGATCGAGGTGGGCCAGACCATCGAGGTCCCGAACCAAGCTCCAATCTGGTGGGACAACAGCCTCGAGTGGTGGGAATACACCACGCTCGATTCCGATCGAAACGGCATCCATGATTCCCTTCAGAGCGCGACCGGTCCGGTCAATGTGGGACTCTCTTACGCGCGCGAGGTAACTCAAGCCGACCGCGACACCCTCGCACAACTCGGCTACGAAATCAACCTCGAACTAACTCTCGTCGACGCTGTTCTTCTGGGGGATGTCGATTCCTCACAAGTCTGGCAACTCGCCCAACTCGAAGGAGTTGTCATGGTTGAGCGATACGGCTCATTGGTCTTTTACGGCGATGTTCAGACTCCAGCAGTCAAGGCGAAAAACTCGACTGAATATCCGCTTGGTGCCTGGGACTTCGGAGTCACTGGCAAAGGCGTCAACATCGCCATGGTCGATACCGGTGTTGACAATGAACACCCAGGACTGAACGAAAAGTTCGTCGCCGGCTACGATGCTGTCTGCTACATGCACTCGGACCCACAATGCGTCCTCGCCGGCGGCCGCCAAGACGACGGCTCATTCGACCCAGACGATGGCAACCAACACGGCACTGCCTGCATGGGAATGGCCAGCGCTACGGGAATTGAAGCGGATGGGTCACAGTCTGATTTCTACGGCTCCGCACCCGATGCCGGCCTTGTAGACGTCCGAATCGGCACAGATGTCGGAGCCGGACCCTTCGAGAATTATCTGCTCGAACAGGAATTCTACGAATCAGCCATGAACGGCCTCCAGTGGATTATCGACCATCGAGACGATGCTTGGGCGGGTGTAGACGAAGCCAGCCACGGCATCGATATTATCTCTCTTTCATGGGGAATAACCAGCCACGAGAACGGGGGTTCAGACGGCAACGACATGCACAGTAGAGTCCTCGATGAGGCGATGGAATTGGGCGTGGTAGTCTCGAATGCTGCCGGCAATGACGGCGAAGACAACGATGGGCTTTCGGGGATGAGCGCATCATCGCTTTCGATTACTGTCGCTGCAACCGATGACCAGAACACGGTAAACCGCTCAGACGATACAATCGCTGGGTACTCCTCACGCGGGCCACGCAAGGACAATGGCGACGGTAATCCGGTCAACGAATTGATTCCTGAGATCAGCGCACCCGGCTCGAATATCATTCAAGCTGAAGGATGCGTGAGTAGTGGTGGTTGCAATAATTTCCTCGGAGCCGATGCCTCTGACAATACCTACACGGGGCGTGGTAGTGGCACTTCCTACGCCACACCTGCGGTGAGCGGAGTGATTGCATTGGTCATCGAAGCCAATGAGAATCTCACTCCGCTGCAAATCAAAGAGATCCTCAAGCATACTTCCGAACTTCGCGGTGAGCCGAGTGCTCCCGAAGTCGATCCCTATTGGAATCGCGAGTTCGGCTATGGCATGGTCGATGCGCGCGCAGCAGTTGACCTCGCGTTATTCCTGCACGATTCGGACCAGTCTCCACTCATCGACCCAAGTCTGCAGAGTCACAGCCTCAACCTAACCATTGGTGATACGATCAATATCACCGGCCACGCATGGGGCCAAGCAGGAAGCATAGATCGGGTCGAATACCGAATAGATGGAGGCGATTGGATGGAAGCGACCTACTCCGCTACACCTAGCGAGGTCGGCGCACTCACTCCATTCCTCTGGCACGTTCTTCTGAACCCGGCAAAACTTGCATCAGGCGAACACACGGTAGAGGTTCATGCGGTAGCAGGAGCGATGCACTCACTTCCAGTCTTCTTCGAAGTAACTGGAAGTGGCTCGGCGGAATCAGCGATGGGCATCCCGCCTATAGCAATCGGCGCGGTAGCTCTCGTGGGCCTTTTTTGGCTCTCTTCTCTTGTCCTTATCCGATACCGCTCAGACGATGAGATAGAGGCGATGATCGATAATGTTCGCACCCGCGCTGAAATCGACGAAGTGGTTGAGGCAGAACTACTCGAATGAGAGATTCCTGTGATTTTCCACCCTTGCAACTCGGGTGATTTCTGCCTAGTAAAAGCCTCCTAGGTAGCGAATCCGAAGGATTCGAGGGTGTGTCTTCAAATGCTCATTGATTCGTCCGTAGGTCGTGGTGCGGTTTTCGGAACGAGCGAACAGCATCCGTCCTACGGGCGTTAGGCGGATGTTCGACATGGCTGGCGATGACGCTGTGCAGTTCGGTTTGGGAGAGCCGGACTTCCAACCTCCGGCCCTTGCCATCGAGGCTTTCACTCGAGCGATGAAGGAAGGCCGCAACAAGTATACCACCACAGCCGGCCTTCCTCCGCTGCGACAAAAGATTGCAGAGACATGGCATAACAGAATCCCGACTCTCGACGAAAACAATGTCTGCATGACCATGAGCGGCACGAATGCGTTGCTCGATATTTTCCTAGCGCTCGTTGACCCTGGTGATGAGGTGCTTCTGCCAGAGCCGTATTTCCCGCTCTATCCGACTGATGTGGTGATATGTGGAGGGCAACCCGTTCTCTATCAGTGTCTCTTCGACAATGGATTTGTTCCGACCATTGCCGACCTTGAATCGAGGCTGACTGAGAAAACGATCGCGATTCTGTACAATTTCCCGAGTAATCCAACCGGCGGAAATGTGACTTCTGAACAGCGCGATGAGTTGATTGAGTTCGCACGCGCGAATGATTTGTGGGTTATCACAGACGAAGTCTACGATCGCATTGTATACGATTCCGAACATGTATCCTTCTTGGGCGCGGGTTATGATAAAGTCATCATGATTAATTCATTTTCCAAGACCTTCGCCATGACCGGCTGGAGGATTGGTTACATTCTCTCACCTGACCTCGAAGCGATGAGTCATATCACCAAGATGCAGTATTATGTTACAGCGTGTAGCAATGATGCGATGCAATACGCTGTGCTCGAGGCCTTGGAAAAGGCCTCGGACTATCCGGAGCAAATGCGTGATGAATTCAAGGAGCGCCGAGATTTGATTTGTGCTCGATTGAACGCTATGCCAGGGGTATCTTGTCACGTTCCAACAGGCGCGTTCTACGTCTTCCCGAAGATCGATGTGCCAGGTATGAATAGTGAAGAGATTGCAATGGCCTTGCTCGAGGGAGGGGTCCTTTGTAGTCCCGGTTCCGCCTTCGGCGAAGCCGGCGAGGGTCACCTCAGATTTGCTTACACCATCGGTCGCGAGAATATCTCGCGCGGCATGGACCGTGTCGAGAAGGTCCTCGCCGAATTGCGCGGCGATTGAGGAGGGCGACGGTGTGTCAGGTGCAGCCACATTGGGTGCTTTCGTACTCGGATTGGCACTGTTCACCGCCGGTACTCGGCGAATTGAAACTAGAATCTCTGGATTATTCCTCATTCTCGCCGCGGTCGGACTTTTCATGGTCGGCCCAAACCCATTCCTCTTCGGAATGTTTCTTGCGACCGGTTGGGCCGTATTGAATCACGGCGTCGAGAAGATATTTCCTGTAAGGTGATACTTCTCGATTTCCCAATTCCTCAGTCATCAAAGAGGCCGAACGGCAGATCGATCATTCGGGTAGAATCATCTTCCTCTGCCGAAGCAGAGTCGCTCTCCTCATCAGCTTCGGCACCTGTGGTGCGCCTCCAAGTACCGAATTCTGCGAGAGGGTCCGAATCTTCTCCATCATCGTCAACCTCAGGAGTAGCATCTTCTTCCAACAAATTCTGATTCAAATTCTCTATTTTCTCCTCAGGGTCACGCATCCAATCAGGCATATCGTGCGCCCCTCCAAGGACTGAGATTGTGGTGAAAACGGCGACAGGAAGTACGGATATCGCGACGAGGAAATCGATTATCGCGACATCCGGAATTTGGTCAGCGGGCATTATCGATTTCAACAGCACCGCCTCCAATTGGACATTATGCCAAACCGAATAGTCAACGTCAAGCCAATCGAGGGCGAGTTTGAGCATTATACGGGCTACGAACCAGAATATGATAATTGGGAGAATCCAGGAGAATTTTGAGATTCGAGATAGAATTTTGCGAAACCAAGCTGCGATTCCTATCAGATGCCTTGAGTAAACTGGCTGAATTCTGAGGCAGAACCAGAGAGCGATGAAATATCCAACCATTCCCAATTCAAAGGCTTGCTCGGGCTCGACGAATCGCTCGGGAATACCTTCCATTATCGCGAGTGGAATAGTGATGAGAGCAACTTGTATTGGTACTGCTAGAATCTGTAGCCCTCCGTGAATTGAAAGCAGGTCATATCGATCCGTTTGGCTGCTGACTAATCGTGCCATTTGGCCGTAAGGGCTGCGTTGCAAATTGAGCCTTGCCCGATCGATTAATTCTGGTTGATTCACTCTTCTTCGTAGTCCAAGAACGGTCAGCCATCCTCCCCGGTCCGCAACACTGGCTGGGGAGTATGCTCCGGCGATTAGAGCAAGGACCAAGGACAGCATACCGTATGACAGTCCTGCGATAATAATCCAATCTAAGGCACCTAGATCTATATCGAATGAAAGTTGGTTTCCATCGTTGTTAATCGATAGCAGATAGGTCAGAGAGAATCCCACGATTGGGGCTATTGTGACCTGACCGAGAACTATCGTAGCTAGTACGAAGCGCGGCAGGAGAGGCGTTCTATGCCGCGACATTGACTCGTGGCGACTACAAGCGAACATAAGCCCTTCATTGGAGGTGAACTGCACAGTGTCGGTTATCGGGCGGTGATTGTGCCTGCCGGACCCATTCCTGGGTCCGCCCGTAGGGCGGCGCACGCAGTGACCGAACCTTCATACCCGAATCGATATCGCATGAACTCGTTGTCCATGCGTAGCCTGACTCCTCTCACGTTATTCGCCATTCTGATGGTGACGAGCC
>Ga0105349_10001025_pt1 | contig 11570 bp, 8 predicted proteins | sample EN1Hudseemescosm_FD_83661 | JGI IMG/M metagenome (GOLD analysis project Ga0105349, IMG submission 83661) | Methane-oxidizing microbial communities from mesocosms in the Hudson Canyon - EN1B Hudson Canyon | ecosystem: Environmental > Aquatic > Marine > Cold seeps | place: Hudson Canyon...
AACTAGGACCTAAAGGTCACAACTTAGTCGGTGGCGAAGATAGTGATTTTGTTTTACGAGCACTCAATAGAAATGTGTCAATTATGTACATACCTAGTATTCTTCAATATCATTATGTTGACCTTGCCCGCTTAAAATTGTCATATCTTATCTTAAATAGTTTTCAGCGGACACGCTCATTTACTTTAGTCAATAACCCTACTAGAATGCCTATCCCTTTATATATGTGGAGAAAACTATTCAACTACACTATAGGAATATTGTTTTCATTTAACATCACTAAAATACGCTTTTATTTAATGCGCCTTGCCTCAACAGTTGGTGAAATAATTGGACTCACAGAAACAGGTATTAATTAATAATATTTACTTTTCGGTATCAACTACACTTTCTTAAGGTTAATCGTTTTATAAATTTTGTCACAAAAAAATACTTAGCTACTAGGCCGCCTAAAACATATAAGAATCCATGATAAAAGAAAGCCTATTTGTAGGTTTCGAGGTACTCATTTTAGGTTCTACTAAAAAACTCTAAAGTAATAATTTTAATTGCTTAATAGCTAAAAACACAGTTCCAAGTACAAATTTTTAAAAAACATTATTCACAAAACTGTACACTTATTTGGGGTTCAGTTGAACACTACAAATTTTCCATTAGAAAAAAAACCTTAAATGAGGCCTAAATATTTTAACTTAGCATTTAGTGCACTCAACATACTTTTTAAATAAGCTCTAATTATTTATGCGTGATCTTGTTGTTTTAATTATCCTAACGGTCTGTATCATTGCAGCCATACGAAAGCCTTGGCATGGTGTTCTCTCACTAGCCATTTTCAGTTATATGAATCCCCATGCATTTGCTTGGGGATTTGTGCGAACGCTGCCCGCTTTTCACATTTTATTTCTCATTGTTGCTTTCTCTACTTTTTTTACTAAGGAGAAACAGCCCATACCTAAAGACTGGCGTATTATAGTTTTTATCCTACTTTATATTTATTTTTTCATCACTACTACTCAGGCTTATTATTTTAATTACGCATGGGAAAAATTTATATTCAATACTAAAGTTTTTTTACCATTCATTTTTACATTAATACTTATAAATACACGAGAAAAACTTTATTACCTTATAATTACTATTGGTGGTTCAATTGGTTTTCTGGCTATAAAAGGAGGGATCTTCGCACTTCTAACAGGCTTCTCAAGTCGAGTTTATGGTCCCCCAGGCACTATGTTCTTTGAAAATAACGCCTTTGCAGTAGCAGTGCTTATTTCCATCCCTCTTCTACTTATATGGCGCCAACAATCACCTAATCAATGGATTAAAAAGGGGATTCTATTTTCTATTCCAATTATTTATGCTTGCTCTATTTCCTCTTGGTCACGTGGAGCACTATTAACTATGGTAGCTCTTACATTCATGCTAATTTGGCACAGTAATAAAAAATATCTCGCCTTACCAGTCGCATTAATCGGTCTAGGGTATGCGGTTCAACACCTTCCAGAAAAATGGATAAGTCGAATGCATACACTAGAAACATATGAAGAGGATGCATCCGCTATGAGTCGTATTTTAGTATGGCAAGATGGCTGGAATCATACCCTTGAGCACCCTTTTTTAGGTGCTGGTTTTGAAGGTTGGCGTCATGTAAGTATACGTGACTGGCATAGCTCTTATGTAGAAATGTTTTCTGAACATGGTTTTATAGCTTTTGGGCTCTGGCTATCACTTCTATTAGGAACTCTTGTCAGCCTTACCCAACTACCAAAACTCACAATGCATATTGAAAGTATGAATTGGGTAAAAAATTACTGCTTTATGCTACGTACCTCTCTCATATGTTATATGGTGGGAGCATTATTCTTAGGCTTATCGAACTGGGATTTACTCTATCATTTGATATTTATTTCTGTTTTAGTTAAGAAATTTGCACTAGAGGAATTAGAAGAAATTAAACTAAATAAAACTAACCTTAAGACTTACTAATCCCTTCATTACCTAAAAAACTTACTAATAAGTTGTAGACTATGTTGAAAATCATGGGTGATTTTTAGCCGCTATCGGTAACAGATTTACTGCGAACCCGAAGTGTGCTGGTAGCGCATGAGGGAGGGCAACATTATATTTCGAGGGCCTTCAAGTCATTGTGGAGAGCTTAACTATGTCTATTTTGTGCATGGTGAGTATTAACGCAGGACATACTGGAGCAGTATTAATTCTCTGTGTGGCAACAAAACAATTTTTGCGAAAGGATTTCATTTGGCTACATGGTAGCTACACCAAATATCAATTTAATCATATGGGCTCTTCTCAAAATATTCATAGAATGGAAAATCAAACTGATTAATAACACCCATTAAATCACGATACTCTCTTGTATCTATTTTTCCATACCACTTTTTTATTTCACCTTCAGAGCTCCTTGACTGTCCATAACCAGGTCCATTTTTTCTCCTATTTTCTGATAAAAATGACTGCAATGAACTATTTTCAATCAAATTTAACTCATTAATTAACCAACGTATCCTCTCATTAGGGTTCTCACAATACCACTCATGGGTCTGAAACAGTCGTTTATCCTCTTGTGCATGATATTGCATATAGGTAGATGCCCCCCAAAATGCCCCCGCCTTTTCCCAAGGTGTTTTTGCTGAAGTCATAAGATATTGATAATTTTTCAGTGGCCCTTCCATTAAGCTTTCTTGGGTTAATATAGTCGTAAGTGCATAGGATGGGTCCCAGTCTCTTGACGCTGAAGCCCAACTTAAAAATAAAGGGACAGGATGACGAATTATTTGAACAAATACTAGGTCTGGAAAAGTTGCTTTAATCCATTCTAAACAAAATGAAAAACGCACCCATTTCACTAAAAGATTTTTTGCTACCATAGAAGCAAGAATTTCTTTAATTCCTTGTTCTGCTATTACATACTCATTTACTATATCACCATTAAAAGTTTTTAATATATGCTGCTTTAAGCTAGAGTTTTTTTGATTTTCATGAACATAAGGGTATAGACACTTTTTATCGTACTCCTGGTCTGGTTCAAAATAATAGGCTGTTTTTTCTGTCAAACTAACTGCCTTGGCAAGCCAGGATGTACCACTCCTAGGTAACCCAACAATAGCTATATTCCTTTTTTTGTAACATTTTGGGAGGCTCCTTATTAATAGCTGCCTTCCATGCGCTCTAATGTGTTGTTCATATATCATTTATTTTAACTCTCCCAGTTCGGAAAAAATACATCATACAAATCTACAAAGGAATTTCTCGAAATACCCTAAATTTCAGCTAAACCTACCAAAAAACAAATATTCTAAACCTTCCTAGCACTTTTTGAAGCTACATAAGCGCGCCAAAAATAGCTACTCTCTAAGAATCTGGTTTTATTCTACTCCCTTGAAGTAACTAGTATTAATTACCCCAAAATTTCTTGCAGGATATTTTGTCACGACTTTATCAATGCATACAATATAGAAAACGGCGTAGCCATTTGCCGAAGTATCCACCTGAGGTAATAAATATACAAAGCTGATTACAAGTAAGTATTCAGCCCCCCCCCCTAGAAATTTCATCAATTTTTTTGTGAGGTCTCTCAATATTTACATTTTTCAACTCGTCATTCCTGCGTGTTTTTAGCAGGAATCTATAGTGACTGCATGGATCCCCGATAAAAGACCTCGGGGATGACGAGTGTTTATATGAAATTTAAGGGGAGTATGTGAACGATTGCGATTACAACTGGAGATTAATCACTCCCAAACAAATCACGCGTATAAACTTTATCAGTCACATCCTTAATATCATCAGATAATCGATTAGCAACAATAACATCTGACATTTTTTTAAAGTCGTTAAGATTATTAATTACTCTTGAATTAAAAAACTCTTCTTGTTCAATAACAGGCTCATAAATTACAATCTCTATCCCTTTAGCTTTAATACGCTTCATAATTCCTTGAATTGAAGAGGCGCGGAAATTATCCGAACCACTTTTCATTATAAGCCGGTATATGCCTACTACTTTGGGGTTTCTCTTGATTATTGAGTCGGCTATAAAATCTTTACGCGTACTATTTGCATCAACAATGGCGCCAATTAAACTATTCGGAACTTCTTTATAATTAGCCCGAAGTTGCTTGGTATCTTTAGGTAAACAATAACCACCATAACCAAAGGAAGGGTTATTGTAGTGACTGCCTATACGCGGGTCGAGCCCAACACCTTGAATAACCTGTTTACTATCGAGCCCATGTGTTTCTGCATAGCTATCGAGTTCATTAAAATAAGACACTCGCATAGCTAAATAAGTATTAGAAAATAATTTAACCGCTTCGGCTTCTGTTGAGCCTGTAAAGAGTACGTCTATATCTTTTTTAAGCGCCCCCTCAACTAATAAGCTGGCAAATTTCTCTGCCCGCTCTGAGTGTTCACCAATAATAATCCGTGACGGATGAAGATTGTCATATAACGCGCGACCTTCTCTTAGAAATTCAGGAGAAAATATAATATTATCACAAACAAATTCCTTACTTATTTGTTCGGTATAACCAACCGGCACCGTTGATTTTATAATCATAACGGCCTTCGGATTAATGACCATTACATCTTTAATAACGGCCTCAACAGACCCAGTATTGAAGTAATTTGTTTCTGTATCGTAATCAGTAGGTGTAGCGATGATAACAAAATCTGCATTTTTATAGGCTTGCGCCTTATCGAGAGTTGCCGTAAAATTGAGCACTTTGTTTATTAAAAAGTCTTCAATTTCTGTATCGGCAATCGGAGATCTTTTTACATTAAGTAAATCAATTTTTTCTGGGATGATGTCTAATGCGACTACTTCATTATTCTGTGCAAGTAGCATTGCATTAGAAAGCCCTACATATCCTGTTCCAGCTATTGCTATTTTCATTTATTTTCCGATTTTATTAATTTTTAACTACCTATCAATATAATATGGGGCTAAGATGTTTCAGCGGAGTACAGTCGCTTTAGATAAGTACAGATGCAAATATTTTAACATTTATATGTTACGTGTTTACGTAGGATGGGTAGAGCATCTTTTTGCGAAACCCATCATTCTGCATAAGGTTGATGGGTTTCATTGCATGCCTAAAAAGCAGGCATTCCACTCTTTCTTATTCCCAAACTCCGTTTGGGAATACATGGATTAACAGCTCTGCTGTGCATTAATGTAAGCAGAGCTTACAGCCAAGCATTCCCAAGCTAGAGCTTGGGAATGAGTAGAAAAAGAGGTTGCCGGTATTATTTCATGCATATTCCTAAGCTAACCCAACCTACAATTCTTTTTTCAATTAATGCTCTTTACCCTGAAACCACAATTCTAACATCATCAGTATCCAGATTAATTCACCATAATAAGCAGCATGAATACTTTGATGCATTTTAATCGTATGATCGAGAAATTCCGCATTAAAATAGGGTCGTTTTTTTAAGCTGTTAATACTATCGTAGGCCAATTCCTTTAAAGGCTGATAATCTTTTAACCAAACACCAAATGGCAGTCCAAATCCATGTTTAGATTTATTAATAATCTTTTCTGGTAGAAAACCTGCCATAGCTTGTTTATAAAATTTGCGTAGCTGTTTGGCTTGTAGTTTATCGCTTGATGGAATCTTACAGGATAAATCTATAATTTCTTGGCTTAATAGAGGGTACCTAACGGTTACACCAGCCATTTCACACATTTTATTGACTTTAACCAAGTCATTATCGTGCAAGGTTGTTTTCCAATCCATATATAACATACGATTTAAAGTACTGGCTTGCTCTGGTCGATGATAAGTATCTCGTAATAAGTCTAAGGGCTGCTCAGCATTAATCTGCTGTAAAAAATCAGCTTGAAAGATTTCAGATCCCACATGACGATGTAAAAAATTATAATCCTGCAAACGATCTGGCAAGGGTATTTTAGCTTGTTCTATATAACGCTTGGCTTTAAAAAATAACTTTTGTTTGGCTAATAAAGCTGGCAAATGATTCAATACACCTTCCATGCTATTACCAATAATATTGGGCACCTGCTGATAATAATCAAACACAAGTTGTTGTGCATAGCGTTCATTACCCGCGAATATTTCATCACCGCCATCGCCACCTAATATAACACTAATACCATTATCTTTTGCTACTTTGGCACAATAATAAGCGGCTAATGCGGATGAATTACCAAAGGGCTCATCATAATAAGCGGCAATATCAGGAATGGCTTTAACTGTGTCTTCAGGCGTTAAATAATATTCAGTTTGCCGAGTTTTAAAGTGGTCTACCGCAATATTGGCAAATTCAATTTCATCATAGCCCTCCACAGGAAAACCCATAGAGAATGTTTTGGCTTTACCTGGATAAACTTTAGATAAAGCACCCGCGACACTAGAACTATCTAATCCGCCACTTAAAAATGCGCCCGTTTCATTTTCGCCTACAGATAATCGCGCTACTGAGTCTATTAATTTTTGCTGTAACTCTTTACCCATTTCTGTAGCAGAGCTAGGCATGGTTTCTTGAAATTTAGGCGTCCAATAATGTTTTAATTGAATTTTTCCATCTTGATAAACAAGTACTTGCCCGCCTTCAAGTTTATTAACCTGTTGATAAATCGTGTTCGGACTGGGGCAATGGTGAAAATAAACATAGTCATAAACAGATTGCGCTGAAATATCAGACTTGACTTCAGGGTGAGCAATAACGCTATCAGCCGTTGCCCCAAAAACTAAGCCTTTTTTAGTTGAAGCATAATATAAGCTTGTTAATCCAATAGGGTCAGTTGCTAATATTAATTTTTTCTGGCTAGAATCAATTATAATTAGACTTTGTTCTGGCGAATTATGCTCTAAAAAATGTTCCCCTCTTTTCTTATAGTCTTCCAGTATTTGATACTCTGAATTATTCATCGCTATATTTCCAGCGTCAATTAATAATACATCTTTCTCTTTATATATATTATGTGGACTACTTGCTAATACATAAAAATCTGAAAATGTAATATCTATATCTTTCCATTTATAGCATGGTTCATTAGAAATATGAGTTTCTAATATTTGCTTGGCATCCTTACCTATTATTGTTGTTTCTACCCAACCTGAAAATAATGTCATAGAGCATCCTTTAATTTTATAATAAGCTAGTTTTAAATAATTTTAGTAAACCTTGGGTTGTGCTTTCCCAAGAAAATTTCTCAGAATATTTTCTAGTTTCATCTCTATTAGGATATTTTTCAAATAGGTTTATAATGCCTTCCGCAATCGCATTAGAGGATCTTTCTATCAAAACTCCAGACTCTGACTGCTGTAGAATTTCCGGTGTTCCACCAACTGTAGTTGCCACAACAGGCGTGCCACATGCCAAAGATTCTAATACTACGTTTGGCCAGCCTTCTCGGCTTGAAGCCAAGACCATCACATCACTTGCAGTATAAATTTCAACTAGTTCAGTTTGTTGCCTTTCCCCTAAAAATAAAACTTGATTTTCTAGGCTTAACTCAGTTACCTTTTTTTTTAAATTATTTTCTTCTTCTCCCATCCCGACAATTATTAATTGAAAATCAGGAAGCTTTCTTAAGGCATCAATAATTAAATCATGCCCCTTAAGATCTACTAAATTACCAATACTAAGTATTACTTTCTCACCTAATCTAAATTTCTTCTTATATTTTAATTTATTTAATGGTCTAAATAGCTTCAAATCAATTCCATTACGAAGAACATGTATTTTCTCTGGCTTTGCTCCAATTAGTACCATTTTATCTTTCAAGGCCTTACTAACGGTAATACTTGCTTTTGCATTATTTGCCGCCCAAAGAATCATTTTTTTTGGATATTTGTAATTAGTAATTAAATTAATATCACTCCCCCTAGCACTGATAAAAAAAGGAATATGTAATAATTTAGATACTAATGAAACCGCAACTCCATCAGGATAATAATAATGGGCATCAATTAAATCAAACTTTTCCAGTCTTTGTAATTTTTTAATTTGTATAATTAAAGAAAATGCCATAAAAAATGGAGTAAATAGCATCCCAACTTTTGGTATAACTAAATACCGAGGATGGTATATTCCTATTCCATACCTTTCCTCATATTTTGGAATATCAGCATAAAATGCATATTTTTTAAAAACATTATTTTTAAAAGGGAACCAAGGAACAGGGGCAACTACTTTTGCTTGTATTCCATTTTCCTGTAATAACTGTCTTAAACGCGTCTCTATAAAAATACCATGCCGAAATTGTTTTTTATTTGGGTACAAACTTGTAACTGTAAGTATATTCATTTTTTTAAAGGAAGTGGATTTTATAAACTATTTATCTAAAGTAGATATTTACTTAAAAATCTCTGTACGCGAAAATTTTAAAAAGTTCTCCATTAAAGTGACCTAATAAATCCCACTTTACCGTCTCTTTTGACGATTAGAAAAGGTGGATACAATACAACAATAAACGACCACAGCACTTCTTCAGCATCATTAAAGCCCTGTATCAACTTCTCTGCCAAATAATCTAGGCCATAACGAAAAATACTTCTTTCCAATCGTCCATGCGTTTTTAATTTAATAGGTCTAACTGATTTTTGTTTCCATTCGCCCGTTTTATGCGCCCAATAAAAACCAATTGCTAATAAAGCCATGACTTTTTTGATTCTAAAATACCGTGTTAATCGCGTCTCTTTCATATGAAACCCCCGCCCCTTTAGGCGCTGAAACAAGCATTCAATTTCCCACCGTAAACCATAAACTTTAATCGGGGATGAAAAATATTGGTTGCCTGCCACGCTCAATAACTCGCCATTATCCAGTTTCAGCGCACTTAATTAAACCGATTGATCACTCAAGTGTCTACTAATTCGTAGAATACGTGTTTGACCGACTTTCAAATCCGAGAATAGTGTATTAATACAAGCAGCTTGAGGTAGTTTAAAGCTGGTTCCCGACAACAGACGTGGAGCCCCTGCCTACCATCACCTTCCAATGAGCTTATACACACCTGATAATTATTTCCTTATAGCGTCAGCTTGTGTGCCTGTGGCACAAGCTGATTTTCAGCGACGGTCTTTTTTAATCGCGCATCGCTTTTAGTCAAGGTGGTTAAGGCTGGATCAAGCATATAGAAAGAAAAACCCACTGGAAACGTGATCGTCCGTGTGACTAACAGGAGTAGAACCACAGTCTGTTCATTAACATACCCTCCTGAGGTCTTATTTTTTTCTTATGTACTTTATGAAGTCGCGTTGTACATTTTGCAACGCGCACGGTCAGATTCATCCAGCACCAGTGTTCCCTCTGTGATGCCATGATGCTTCAGTATCAGCGTCACACTGGCCAACAGCAGAGAATGCCCGTCAATTTTTGCACAGCGAAACACCCATGATAGCGCTACAACTTTATGTTTTCCTAACTAGCGCGCTCAAACTTTGCCCAGCATACGGTGCTGGTTAACAAGAAGCCATCAAACAAAATCCTAACCAATGTGCTGTAACGACGTTAACTTCGCATTAGGTTTGAGCTCCCCTAATGCGCTGTTCAAATCGGTTACAAAAGTTTTTATAAAATCTGCGGGAGCCTGAATCAACATCTTGCTGAAATATGACAGATTTTAACACCTGTTTAGCTTACTTATTTTTTGTCATTTTTCCAAGCTTAAAAACTTGAACATCGAGTATAAAATACACATTTTTATAGTTTTCAACACTTTTTCCCCAATTCCTTTCTTGCTCGACATACTGTCTACCTGCTTGTCGCATTGCCGGCCAACTTTCAGATTGAGCTAATAAATCCAGCACACTTGCAACTAAAGAGCCTGCATCATTCGCTTTAAATAAAATGCCATTTTCCTTATTATTAATCAGCTCTTTATGCCCCCCCACATCAGAGGCTACCACTAAGCGACCTTGAGCCATTGCTTCCAGAGGCTTTAGGGGGGTTACTAATTCAGTTAAACGCATCGCTAATCGCGGGTAAACAAATATATCCACTAGATTATAATAATATTGGACTCGGTCATGAGAAACACGCCCGGTAAAAATCACAAAGGACTCTAGCTGTAGTTTCTTTACTTTATCTTTAATGGCTTTTTCTTGCGGTCCACCACCGACGAGTAATAAACGCACATTAGACTGTTGTTTAAGAATTTCAGGTAATGCATCGAGTATTAAAGGAATACCTTCATAAGCATAGAATGAACCGATAAAACCTAATACAGTTTTGCCTTGCAAACCTAACTCTTGTTTAAGACTTTCCTTTGCAGGTAGCCCAAAAGTAAATTTTTCAATATTAACGGCATTAGGAATAATAGTAATCTTATTTTTATCAATGCCTCGTGAAATAATATCTTGCTTCAAACCATCACAAATACAAGTAACCGCTTGTGCCTTTTTAAAGACATAAGTTTCCAATGCTTTAGTGATTCGATAACGCAAACTACCTTCACTGGTTGTACCATGATCGACAGCCGCGTCCTCCCAAAAGGCACGACATTCATAAACAACTGGAATATTGTATTTTTTACCGGCTTTTATAGCGGCTAGACCATTTAGAGCAGGTGAATGGGCGTGCAAAATATCCGGCTTTATTTCAGGAATAATTTCATCTAAACGCGCTGTTAAGCTTTTAACAATAGCCCATTGATTAAACACGGGGAGTTTAGCGAATAATCCAGTAGGTTGTTGAGAGCGGTAAAAACGTAGTCCATCTACTTCCTCAATAGCTTGTTCTGCAACACTATGTTTTGCAGACGTTACATGAAAAGTTTTCCAGCCCAGCTCTTTTTGTTGCTCAAGAATGGCACGAGTACGAAATGTATACCCACTATGTAATGGAATGGAATGATCGAGAATATGTAATATTTTCAAATTTTGGGTCAAAACGTTCAGCTCTGTCATACTATATTAATAAACTCAATTTGGTTAGAAACGCATAATTCACTCTACGAACTCAATCAGGAATGCATATTTAATAAAGTCCAAAATTTTAAGTTATACCAACCCCAATAAATAACCACTGTAATAGTCGTCATTCCCGAAATCTTTAATCGGAAATCCATGCCGTCACGCTAGATTCCTGCTAAAAGCATGCAGGAATAACCGTTTCTCTTGGTTATATAAGGTTAAGTAAAATCTATTGGAATTGGTACTTATGAAGCACGGAAACAAGAATGTATTAATTTTTATTGAGTGCATTTAACTCAACTGCACTAAGCCCTGTTATTTGAGATACTTTCTCAGTTTGCATACCAAAACTAAGCAATTGTTTTGCTATTATTTTAGTTTGTTCCATTTTTCCGAGTTCCATTCCCTGTTCTATTCCTTGTTCCATTCCTTTCTCTATTCCCTCTTCTAGCCCTTTCTCTACTCCCATAACAAAACTGGGTAATTTTTCTATTTCAACATGTAACATTTCAAACTCCTGCCGAATATCAAGATCTAAATTCCGGTTACTGGCTAAAATTTCCAGCATACTGATATACTCGCGCAATTGCTGTTGATTACCTTGAGTCAAAGCAATCAAATTGCGCAATACCTCATGTACTACTTCATACTTTTCCACACCAT
>Ga0105349_10001028_pt1 | contig 11536 bp, 12 predicted proteins | sample EN1Hudseemescosm_FD_83661 | JGI IMG/M metagenome (GOLD analysis project Ga0105349, IMG submission 83661) | Methane-oxidizing microbial communities from mesocosms in the Hudson Canyon - EN1B Hudson Canyon | ecosystem: Environmental > Aquatic > Marine > Cold seeps | place: Hudson Canyon...
CTTTAGCCGCTAGATATCGCGTTTCCAGATCGAATTAGGATCTTATTAGAGTTTAGTAGCGATTTTTATTTTTGATTGGATACCCTGTCAAAATAGAATATTCATAAAATTAGCGGCATCAGAGCTCAGAAAATGGCTTTATAAAGAACATATTTGCTTTAATTCGAGTTTTCACACACTCTGGACCCCATTGCTGTCATTCAGGAATGTTTTTATTAAAATATGAAAAAGGTATTTTTGTTCAACAACAAAATCATGTTTTAGGCAGCTCCTACGACTTTATCGTGGCTAGCCATTTGACTGTAGGTTGGAATGGTTTAGTAATTAACAAAAGATACCGCATCACCTAAGGGATTGAATGTATTTAAAATATCAAGGAAACCGCTTGTCTCTAGTACTTCATGGATTTGTTCATTAGTATTACAAATAGCAACAATACCATTCTTTGGCTTAAGGACTTTAGCTGTTTTAAGAATAATTCGAGGCCCCGAACTTGAAATGTAATCTATTTTAGAAAAATCAATAATAATTTTATCTATACCACTTGCAATTTCAGCCAAAATTAACTGCTCAGCTTCAAGTGATGTGTTGGTGTCTAGTCGATGCTATAGTAACCGAAAAAACAAATGACAATCTATGATGGTTTTTTCATTCTGTACAGGAGGTAATATGCTAGCTAAACAAATGCTTGATTTTAGAAAGTCTTTGCATAATGAAGGAGTAGTTTTTTGTTACAGTGGCTATATGACAGAAGATGTACTTCTGAGTATAGGTTCTGTTATTAAGAAAAAGCTGGCCGCAGATTCAGTCGATAAAAAAGTTGTCCGAGGGGTGTTCTCTGTCTTTGTTGAACAGGTACAAAATGTAATCCGTTACTCTATTGAAGAGGATACAGGTGGACAACAGAATGAAGAAATAGAGCTGCGCTATGGGTTGCTGATGGTAGGATTGAAGGAGGATCAGTATTTCGTATCTTGTGGTAACTTAATAAATAAGAAGAATGTTGGAACATTACGTGAAGGCTTGAATCATATACAGCAGTTAGATAAAGAGGGGCTAAAACTACTTTATAAAAGTGTGCTTAGAAGAAGTGTGCCTGAAGGGAGTAAGGGGGCGGGAGTAGGCTTTATTGATATTGCCAAACATGCGACTAATGGGATCGAGTTTGACTTTACTGATTATGATGATCAGTTTGCTTATTTTTCATTGAAAGCTTATATCTAACAAAAAACATGAATAATATAAAAATTGAAGCTACTGAGCGTTCGCCTGATATTGATTTTAATTTTGCTGAAAATAACTTTTCAATACGTGGGGAATCATATCCTGAGGATGTATCTGAGTTTTTTGGTAAGATAACCCAGCAGTTTTATGAATATGTTGCAGACCTGGCCGATACAGAGCTTACCTTTACTTTCGAATTAATCTATTTTAATAGCAGTACAGCTAAAGTACTGATGGGGTTGTTTGACCGATTAGACGAAATAGCTGAAGAGGGAAATAAGATCATTATTAATTGGTGCTTCGAAGAAGATGATGACAATATGGAAGAATTAGGCGAAGAGTTTGGAGAAGATCTTGAACACGCAGAATTTAACTTAGTACCTAAGGAAACTGATGAGTAACGATGCCTTTGAAACTACGGATTTGTTCGACACAGTGCAAGCAGTTGTTAACAATTGGCATTATAAAAGAGGTGATGACAATATGGCGGAACTGGGTGAGGAATTAATTAAACATATAGAAAGTGCTGAATTTAACATGATACTTAAGTAATTATCATGGAATTTGATACGTTTAAACATGAACAGGACGTAATTGATAGTAGTGAAGCATTTTTAGCAACAAATAAAACCGAAGATTGTTTAGTCGCTTACGAAAAGTTACTAAAAGAATATAAAAAACTCTTTAAAGTGTCACGCCGTTTAGTCCGTATGAGCGACCATACTGAAGAGCAATTAAAGGTTTCCGAAGAAGCTCTTTCCAAAGTCAATAAGCGTATGGAACAGGAATTAAATGTCGGGCGAGACATACAAATGAGTATGTTGCCTTCGGTTTTTCCACCTTTTCCTGAGCATGATGAATTTACTATTAATGCCCAGCTCCACCCCGCGCGTGAAGTAGGTGGTGACCTATACGACTTCTTTTTTATTGATGAAAACTGGCTATGCTTTTCAGTCGGTGATGTTTCAGGAAAAGGCGTGCCGGCTGCACTTTTTATGTCAGTCACTAAAGCGATGGTCAAATCCAGAGCATCAGATGATTTATCCCCTGCCAGCATCATGACTCATGCTAATGATGAACTGAGTACGGACAATGAGTCCTCTATGTTCATTACCTTTTTCATTTGTATTTTAAATATAAAAACGGGGGAAATGGTTTATACCAACGCAGGACATAACCCACCACATATAAAACGTAAAGATGGTACGATTGAAACCTTAAAAAAACTTCATGGTCCTGTATTGGGGGTAGTTGAAGGTTTTGCTTATCAGGAAGGAAAAACAACGCTTTATCAGGATGATATGATATTGCTTTATACAGACGGTGTCACTGAGGCTATGGATCCAGATGAAAATTTGTTTGATGACCAGCGCCTATTTAATTTGCTATCATCACGAAATTATGAAACCGTTGAAGATTTGGTGGACACAACGATTAAAGCCGTTGAAGAATTTGAAAATGGGAGCCCACAAACTGATGATGTAACTGTATTAGCGCTCAAATTTTTAAATCCATTAGAACAATCAATAATACATAGTCTGGATTTAATTGTAAAAAATCAATTCACAGAGATTGATCGTACTAATGACAGTTTTAATGTTTTTGCTGATGAATATGGTATTCCTTCAAAAATCAGGCAAACAATGGGTGTGGTTTTTGATGAGTTATTAAATAATATTATTTCTTATGCCTACACTGATGAACACGAGCATGAAGTTGAAATTAAGATAGAGCTCTCTGGCGATCATTTAGTCATTACGATTGCTGATGATGGCATCCCTTTTAATCCTTTTCAGAAACAAGACCCCAATATAAAGCTATCTATTGAAGAGAGAGAGATAGGTGGTTTGGGCATTCACCTGGTACGCCAATTGATAGATAAAGTATCTTATCAACGCAAGGTTGATAAAAATGTTGTAACTTTGGTTAAAACAATAAGCAAATAATTAATAGATGGACAAATAATATGCAAATGACAGTTAATGATAAAAATGACATTAAAGTAATTGCTTTTACAGGTAACCTTGAAACCAATACTGCGCCCGATGCTGAAAAGCAAATTAATGCCTTAATCGAAAGTGGGGCGACAAAAATTTTGATTAACTTTGAAAACTTGGGATACATCAGTAGTGCGGGGCTTAGACTCTTATTAATGACAGGCAAACAATTAAAATCTAGAGAGGGTAGTTTACGCATTTGTAGCTTGAATGTAACCGTAAAAGAGGTTTTTGACATGTCAGGTTTTAGTATGCTTTTTAACATCTTTGAAACTGAATCTAAAGCTATGGGTGGTTTCTGAAATTAGCCTTTCTCTACGCAAGTTTCAATACTTAGTAATCAAAATATATGCATCATAACTGACACCACGATGAATTAGCACATTTGTAACTAAATGAATTGCAGAATTCTCCAATTCAGGAAGGGGGTGGGAATACTGATGATAGCTACTTTAGGGATTTTAACTAATGATTAGGAAACTTAAAATCGGTACTAAAATTCTGATTATTCTTTCATCAATTGCTATTCTTGCAACGAGTGTCACAACATATATAGGCTACACATCAGCAAGAAACTCATTAGAAAAAGAGTCATTCAATAAGCTAACGGCTATTCGCGAAGTTAAAGCGAGTCAAATAGAAAACTACTTTTCTCAGATTAATGATCAGGTCGTTACTTTTTCAGAAGACCGTATGATCATTAATGCCATGAAAGCCTTCAAAAATGGATTTCAGAGCATTGACAGTGATTTGAACGTAACTGCACTGGAGATGGAATCAGTTGAAGCTAAGTTAGACCAATATTATCAAGATGAATATCTTGTTCGCTTGAATCCCAATCTTGATGACACTGAGGAAACCCCAGAGTACTGGCCGGAAAGTAGAAACACTCGACTTTTACAAAATCTATATATTGCTTCAAATCAGAATCCCACAGGTGAAAAACATTTTTTAGATCTAGCTGAAGATGCTAGCTCTTATAGTCAAACTCATAAACTTTACCATCCAGTTATACGCAATTATTTACAAAGATTTGGTTACTACGATATTTTTCTGGTAGATCATGAAACGGGTCATATTGTGTATTCCGTATTTAAGGAAGTTGATTATGCAACCTCTTTATTAACAGGTCCTTATAAACAAACAAACTTTGCATCGGCTTTTCGCTTAGCTAAAGATGCTGAACATAGGGATTTTGTTAAATTGGTAGATTATGCTCCCTACTATCCGTCTTATAATGCGCCTGCTTCATTTATTGCTTCTCCTATTTTTGATGGCACGAAAAAAATAGGGGTGCTTGTCTTTCAAATGCCGGTTGATAAGATTAACAATATCATGACCAATAATCATTCCTGGTCAAACATTGGTTTAGGTGAAAGTGGTGAAACCTATGTTGTCGGTGGTGACTATACACTGCGAAATCAATCCAGATTTTTGATTGAAGATAAAGACAATTACTTTAATAAAATACAACAGATCGGTATAGCGCAGTCAACAATCGACAAGATTAAAAACTTCAGTAGTACTATCGGTTTACAGGAAGTTAAAACAAAAGGAACCATTGCGGCGCAGGAAGGCAGGACAGGTACAGAAATTTTTCCTGATTACCGGGGAGTCCCGGTTCTTTCTTCGTATAAACCTCTTGCTATCGCAGGCGTTGGCTGGGTTATTATGAGTGAAATAGATGAAGCAGAAGCCTTTAGCTATATATATTCGCTTAGAGACAGGCTGGCACTTTGGTTAGCCGGATTAGTCATGGCTATCGTCATTATTTCATTCTTTTTCTCTCGGTCATTAACCAGGCCATTAAAAAAATTGACTCGCAATGCTGGAGAGTTAGCTCAAGGTCATTTAGATATTAATATTGATCTTCAGGGAAACGATGAAATTGGACTATTAGCCAAAAGTTTTGATCTGATGCGCCAATCCATTAAGAAGTTGATAGGTGAGCTGGAAGAAATTAACCTTAACCTGGAAAATAAGGTTATAGAGCGCACCTGGGATTTGGAACAAGCATATAAACGCATTGATTTAATTGTAGAAAATGCAAACGATGCGATTATCACCATAGACAGTGATCAGAATATAGTTTTATTTAATCCTGCAGCAGAAAAAGCCTTTGGTTATACAAGAAGTGATGTACTAGGGACACCACTCACTACATTGTTACCTGAAAATTATCGCAATGATCATCAACAACATGTTGATGAATTTGCACAGGAACAAGTGACTTCTCGCTCAATGGATGCTCGCCGTAGTATCTATGGACAACGAAAAAATGGTGAAGTTTTTCCAGTTGAAGCGGGTATTTCAAAGATAGAGATTGATGGGAAACTATTTTTCACGGCATTTGCCAGAGATATTACAGAAAGGAAACAAAGCGAAAAACAAATTCGCAAATTATCCAGTGCCGTAGAACGTAGTACAGTCTCAATTATGATTACTGATGAACAGGGTATCATTGAATATGTTAATCCTGCATTTACCGAGCTTAGTGGGTACAGTCATAATGATGCAGTTGGGCAGGATTCAGGAATGCTCAATTCTGATGAGATAGATTCCAGAACTTTTTCTTCCATGATGCAAGCGATCACCAAAGGAGAAAACTGGTCAGGTGAGCTTTTAAATAAAAAGAAAGATGGAGAATATTACTGGGTGCATACTTCCATATCTTCTATTAGGGATGAAAAGGGGGATATTAGCCACTATTTTGGTTTTGATGATGATATTACCGAACAGAAAAAGTTGCAGGATGAAAGAGATCATGCCTATCAAATTATCAGGGGTAGTATCCAGTACGCTAGTACTATTCAGCGCTCTATTCTGCCTCCTGACGATGAAATAAAAGCACTATTGGCAAATCATTTTGTACTCTGGAAGCCCCGGGACGTAGTGGGTGGTGATTTTTATTGGTGTAGGAAATGGGGGGACGGAACGCTTGTGGTTTTAGCTGATTGTACTGGTCATGGTGTGCCTGGTGCTTTTATGACATTAATAGCTCATGGCGCATTGGATAAATCATGGAAAATGATAGAGCCTGGTGATGTAGCAAGTATGGTTACCAGCACACACCAGATCATTCAAAGTGTACTGGGACAAGACAAAACTTACGGAGATTCCGATGACGGTCTGGAATTAGGTGCTTGTTATATCTCAAATGATCATAACCTCATTTTTACCGGTGCCCGTTTTTCATTGTTTTATCATGATAAGGGCAGTGACGTTGTTGAGGTGAAAGGTGATAAAAAAGGAATAGCTTACCGTCATATTCCTCAGAATGTATTATTTACCAACCAGCGAATTGATACGCAAGAAGGCAGACGATTTATTCTCACCAGTGATGGAATTATTGATCAGGTTGGTGGAGAAAAAAGACGTGGTTTTGGCAAAAGGCGTTTTAAGCAGCTATTAATGGACTCAGAAAATGTACCTTTGGAAGAGCTAGGCGATCATCTATACCGTGAGTTAGAGGTATTCCAGAAAGGTGAAATACGCAGGGATGATGTTTCTATTTTCGGTTTTACTATTTGATTCAAACAACAAATTTTGGCGTATTCTGAAAATATTCCAGTGTTTTTTAATCTCTATTTAAGGGGATAAGTTATGAGAGCTAATAAATCACGCCTTCAAGCTATCTACCAAATTTCTATTCGATAAAAAATAGTAACTGCATGACCAGTAAGAGTTAGATAAAGTATGGATAGATGGTATATTTAATCACGCTAAGATGTATTAGTTGTTATCAAAGAAAATCTATAAGGGTATTAAAAATACAACTCATAATGGCGGGACATTAGTTTATTCCGTGTATCACTTGCAGGATTTAGGTTTAACAGTTTTCCTCTCTACCAATAGCTCTACAGCAGCCAATGGAGCCAAAGTCAATTGATTAATTTCAAACTTTCAATGTCTGCTCCTGGCTGACAAGCGCCCATTAAATGAACGCTTGTTTGGTTATTTAAGGCTATGTCTGAATTAACTGTTGTTTTGATCTATGCTTATGAATAATAAAGAAAATAATCGTGGAGGTCATGATGAAAAACGAAGATTTTCAACAATGGTTTGGTCAAGCAGTAGACCTGACAATTCACCAAAAGAAGCAAGTGTTTAATGTGTTATCAGATAACGCTCACCAAGAATTAACCGAAGATCAGCTTGGTGAAGTTAAACATTGTCCTCACTGCGCTTCCTCTGAATATACTCACTGGGGGCAATCAAATGATTTGCCTCGTTATCGATGTAAAATTTGTTTAAAAACATTCAATGTACTGACTGGCACGCCATTAGCCAGGTTACGTCATAAATCTCTCTGGCGGCACAGATTTCTTTTGAGCCCCACTATTCATAAACCTAAGCATCTAAGTGGAATAGTTGAAGCGGATGAAACCTTTTTTCTTGAGTCACATAAAGGTGAAAAAGGTTTAAGCCGAGAGCCTTGCAAACGGGGCGGTAAGGCCGCTAAGCCTGGCATTTCTTCTGAACAGATTCCTGTGTTGATTGTTCGTGATAGGGGTGGTGTTACCTCTGAAGCAGTATTGCCACGAGTAACCTCAACTGCCCTTGCGGAAGTATTAACACCCATCTTGGATTCAGATGCAATTTTATGTTCCGATGGACATCGCGGCTATCAAGCTTACTCTAGAGAGTCGGGCATTAGTCATCGGCCGATTAATGTATCAGCGGGGCATCGTATTGTCGATAAAGCTTTTCATGTTCAAAATGTTAATGCTTACGATAGCCGCCTAAAATTGTGGATGCTTCGTTTTCATGGAATAGCCACTAAATATTTAGATCATTACCTTGGCTGGCGACGATGGCTGGATTCTCATACTAAAACAATGGATCCACAGCAATTTCTAACAGAAGTCGCTGGTGCTAATGGTATTTACCAACAGCTAATGCAGACATAGCCTTATTTAAACTTCGGTTTGTTCTGCCATTTCCAAAGCATCATCTACTTCGATGCCTAAGTAACGTACAGTACTTTCCAATTCTGTATGACCTAATAGCAACTGAACTGCCCTTAAGTTTTTTGTTCGCCGATAAATTAAGGTAGCTTTAGTTCGACGAAATGAATGTGTACCATATGCTGATGGATCAAGTCCGATTAGAGATACCCAGGATTTAACAATTCTTGCATATTGCCTAGTGGAAAGATGCAACGATTTTTTTAATCGACTTGTAAATAAACAGTCAGTAGCGCTGAGGTGAGCATAATTAATCCAATTAGAAATAGCTTCCCTAGTTTGTTCTGTTATTTCAAATTGAACAGGTTGTTGTGTTTTTTGTTGCATAACCATAGCTCTTTTAGAAATTACACCTCCATGTGCAACATCAAGAACTCTAAGTTTAACTAAATCACACCCTCGTAACTTGCTATCAATAGCTAAATTGAATAACGCTAGGTCACGAATACTGTTGGCTAATTGTAATCGAATGCGTATCGCCCAGATTTCTTTTAACTTTAATGGTGGTTTTTGACCTATTAGTTTTCCTTTGTTCCAAGGTATATTGGTCTTTGGGTTGTGTGTAAGTAGATACATAACAGTTCCTTCATTTGTTGATAGAAACTTGATTATGTACCTGTTGTCAGTGGACGCTTATCGACCCAAAGCGGGTATTGGATTTTTCTAATCAATACTGATCCTTAGGACTTCAATCTGGTAATTTCTCCGATTCGATCACCTGAACCCCCGCCTGTTTGTTAAGCCCTGCATTGAACAATGCTCTTGCAACCTGATGGGTTGATACCGCCTGATATCGACGGGGAAGCAATGTAACCAGGTGCTTGCCGAGAAAGAGCCCAATCCCTTCGAGGGGGCGCTGGGATCTTGGACCGGCGATTAATAGTGAGGGTCTTGCAATCGTAAGTGAATCAAACCTCAAAGCGGAAATATCCCGTTCAGTCTCACCCTTGACCCTGAGATAAAAAATTCGAGACGATAGATTTGCACCTAGTGAAGAGACTAGGCAAAACGCTGGTGTTCCTGCACGATGAGCCAATTTAGCTGTAGCAAGAATATAATCATGATCCACCTTGTAAAAGCCAAGTTTGGATTTTGCCTGTCGAAGCGTAGTACCCAGTGCGCACAAGGTGCAATCAGCCTTCCACCAAGAGGCACCTTCTGGCAGTTTATCAAAATCAACGATAGGATTTTCCAGCTTGGCATGAGGGGGCAATGGACGACGTGACGGTGCAATTACCTTCAAAATATCAGAGTCTTGTAATGCCAATTGAAGCATTGCCTGCCCGACCTGACCAGAAGCACCAATTATGAGTACTGTTTGCATAGATATCTAAAAATTTATATGGGTTGAATAAGAACTCAGGAAGTATAAATGATGAGTCTATTAATTTAATCTGGTAACTTAAGAACCCAATAAGCAACAGGAACTAATATAAACTCCATAACAACATAGAGCATCAAAATCCCTGAAGGCTGACCATCAGCGAAAAGACTAATAATTCGACCTGTCACTAGACCTCCTGCAAATATCATTGTTGTCAATACCGCAACATTTCTGTAAATATCATTAAATGCGGCATATAGCCAAAACAACCCTAGGGCGAGGTAAAGACACATCACTGCTCTCAAGATATGCGCAATGTCTAAACTTAGATCTGGTACATCTAAAAATGTCTGTGCAAACCATTGTGGTGAAATACCATAAAGCAAAGCAATAATAGCTACAATACTAAAAGCAAAGAGCAAAAAATATTTTTTTATTAACATCGTTTAGTTACCACTCTAGTTGATAAATTTCAATATAAATAAATCACTTTAAAAACTTACGTAGAATATTAATTTTATTCCCATACGGTGCATACGTTAAGGGAATGTCTACCCAGCTAGCTGTTTTAAGTACGCCTTTTTTGTGTGAGAAACAAGTAAACCCATCAAAGCCATGATAAGCGCCCATTCCGCTTTCACCTACGCCCCCAAAAGGCAGGTAATGGTTCGCCATATGATAAAGGCAATTATTGATACAAGTGCCACCTGACTGGATATTGTTGATTACCTCTCGCTGAACCACTGTACTTTCGCTGAATAAATAACAAGCAAGAGGGTGATGCGGTAATTGATCGATAATCTCATAGAGATCATCCAGAGTTTCATATTCGAGTACGGGCAGCACTGGTCCAAATATCTCTTCAGACATAACTTTGTCAGCCATGATCACATCACGTAAAACAGTAGGCGCAATATAACGAGTAGCTGCATCAACCTGACCACCCACTAATACTTTTTCGGGCTGAATTAAACCCGCGATGCGTTGACAATGATTATCGCTAACAATACGAGCAAAATCAGGACTGATGCTGGCATCTTCGCCATAGACACTAATAATACGGTTTTTAATTTTAGATAGAAACGTCTCTTTGACAGACTTATGCACCAACACATAATCTGGTGCAATACAGGTTTGCCCGGCATTAAGGAATTTACCACTAACAATGCGGTTAACAGCTATATCTAGCTTCGCATCTTCATGCACAATACAAGGACTGTTACCACCTAGTTCCAGGGTAACAGGGGTTAAATTTTTAGCCGCTGCACTCATCACTATGGAACCCACACGAGGACTGCCAGTAAAGAAGATATGATCAAATTTTTGCGCTAGTAAGATGGTTGTTTCTGGTACTTCACCTTGTATATAAGCAATATATTTCGAGCTAAAAGTTTCATTAATTAATTTGCGGATTACGGCACTACAATAAGGTGTTAACTCTGACGTTTTCATGACAACTGTGTTGCCAGCCGCTATCGCAGCGATCAACGGTGAAATGCTCAGGTTAATTGGGTAGTTATAGGGTGCAATAATTAGATTAACACCCAGCGGAGAATAATACACTCGACTAGACCCTGGCTGAGTCAACAGTGAAGTCAACCGATATTTTGACTTCATCCAGCTTCTTAATTTACTCAGAGTTACTGATATATCATGCAGACAAAAGCCTATTTCAGAAAGGTAGGACTCAAATTCTGGCTTACCTAGATCCTGTTTTAAAGCGGCATGTATTTCAACTTCATATTTTATTAATGCTGCTTTAAGCTTATGCAGGTTATCTATACGGCTCTGATAACTTTTAGTCGCTCCCGTTTTAAAATAGTCGTACTGACTGGAAACAATTTCAATGATTTCTTGTTCAGTTGTTGCTGGAATATGTTGTAAATTATCAGTCATTATATTTGGCTATGTCACCGTTAAGTGTGGAATTTTATTTACCAAAGGCGTATAAGTTAATTTAGTGCACCTAATTGCAGGAGAGAGTCATGAAAGCCCCCGAGTTTTTAGAGTTCATTTCCGAAATA
>Ga0105349_10001033_pt1 | contig 11510 bp, 8 predicted proteins | sample EN1Hudseemescosm_FD_83661 | JGI IMG/M metagenome (GOLD analysis project Ga0105349, IMG submission 83661) | Methane-oxidizing microbial communities from mesocosms in the Hudson Canyon - EN1B Hudson Canyon | ecosystem: Environmental > Aquatic > Marine > Cold seeps | place: Hudson Canyon...
GTGATGCAGGTTCCCATTTGGGGGCGTATTCAAAGATTGATATTCATCTTGATAGCTATCCCTATAATGGAACAACGACTATATGCGAGGCTCTTTGGCAGGGGGTCCCTGTGATTACTTTGTCTGGAGAGTCGCATCGCTCCCGTGTTGGTTTAAGTTTGCTTTCTCAGTTGGGTTTAGAGTCTTTTGTGGCCTCAAGTGAGCAAGAGTATATTGATATTGCTGTGATGAAAGCATCAGATCTCGCTAGTTTAAGTGAGCTAAGGAAAGGAATGCGGGACCGAATGCGAAGCAGTACTTTGATGGATCGTTCCAGATTTATCTCTGAATTAGAAGCCGCATATGAGCAAATGTGGGTAGAAAAAATTTTAAATTAATGCTTCTAGGGTGCTATTTCCAATAGACAAAAATGCTGTAAATATGTACAATGCCGCCGTTTAGAGGATGGTTTGTAAGCGAGGTGGGGTCAACTCTATCTCGCTTTTTTGCAACTTATAGAACTTAAAATTCTACTTTAAGCCCGCCTAAAGACGGTTTCTTTATTTATCTCTACTAGATCTAGCTGATTACGACGAGGAACTGGCGTTGACGAAACCTGCAATTTTAGCACTAGAAGACGGATCCATCTTTAAAGGGATTTCGATTGGCTCTGATGGCAAGACCATTGGGGAAGTTGTTTTTAATACAGCCATGACGGGGTATCAGGAAATTCTTACTGACCCCTCTTATGCAAAACAAATCGTAACGTTAACGTATCCTCATATTGGTAATACTGGTGTCAACTCTGAAGATGTTGAGTCAGATAAAATATGGTCGGCAGGTTTGGTTATTCGAGATTTGCCTTTGTTAGCAAGTAGTTGGCGTTCAGAAAAATCACTTGATGAGTACTTACAAGAAAACAATGTTGTTGCAATTGCTGATATTGATACGCGTCGACTAACCCGGATTTTACGTGAGAAAGGTGCGCAGAGTGGTTGTATCCTTGCGGGTGATGGCGTGACTGAAGAACAAGCTATTTCTGCAGCTAAGTCTTTTTCTGGCTTAAAGGGAATGGATCTAGCGAAAGAAGTAACCTGTCAGGAACGTTCTGAATGGACAGAGAGTTCATGGTCATTAACTGATGGATATGCTGAGCAATCCGACACAGAATTTCATGTGGTTGCATATGACTTTGGTGTGAAGCATAACATTTTAAGAATGTTGGCCGAGCGTGGTTGTAAGCTAACTGTTGTTCCTGCCCAAACATCGGCTAAAGATGTTTTAGCTTTATCTCCCGATGGCGTTTTTCTGTCTAATGGCCCTGGCGATCCAGAGCCTTGTGATTATGCGATCGCTTCAATTCAAGAAATATTGAAATCTGCTACTCCTATATTTGGTATTTGTCTTGGGCATCAACTGCTCGCACTTGCGAGTGGAGCAAAAACAGAAAAAATGAAATTTGGTCACCATGGGGCAAACCACCCTGTGCAGTGCTTGAGTGATAATACGGTTATGATTACTAGCCAAAATCATGGCTTCGCTGTAGATGAATCATCTTTACCGGACTGTTTGGAGGCAACTCACAAATCGTTGTTTGATGGCTCTTTGCAGGGAATTAAACGAACTGATGTGCCTGCATTTAGTTTTCAGGGGCATCCTGAAGCAAGTCCAGGACCACATGATGTCGCGCCTCTGTTTGACCAGTTTGTTGAATCAATGAGGCAGCAGGTAAAGTAAGGCGTGTTAAGGCTTTATTAGCAGAAATAGCATTCTACAAAATTTGCCCTGAAATGACAGATCAACGATTTGAAATTCAGGGTACTGACTCTTAAAGAACGGAAAGAATTAAATGCCAAAGCGTACCGATATAAAGAGTGTTCTAATTATAGGCGCAGGGCCTATCGTCATTGGACAGGCTTGTGAATTTGATTATTCAGGAGCGCAAGCATGTAAAGCACTGAGGGAAGAAGGTTACCGGGTCATTCTCGTGAACTCTAATCCAGCTACGATCATGACCGATCCGGCTATGGCGGATGCAACTTATATTGAGCCAATAACCTGGCAGACAGTCGAGAAAATAATCGAAGTTGAGAAGCCAGATGTTTTGTTGCCAACTATGGGTGGGCAAACGGCATTAAACTGCGCGTTAGATCTTGAGCGTGAAGGTGTGCTCGAAAAGTATAATGTAGAGATGATCGGTGCAGATGCGGATGCTATTGATAAAGCAGAAGACCGCGAGCGTTTTGATAAAGCAATGAAAGCAATAGGTCTTGAAACGCCGCGTTCAGGTATTGCGCATAGTATGGAGGAGGCGATACAGGTTCAAGGTAGTTTAGGTTTTCCTTGTATTATTCGCCCTTCTTTTACCATGGGTGGTAGTGGCGGAGGTATCGCTTACAACAAAGACGAATTTATAGAAATTTGTGAACGTGGGTTGGATTTATCACCAACAACAGAGCTGTTAATTGATGAGTCTCTGATTGGTTGGAAAGAATATGAAATGGAAGTTGTCAGGGACAGAAAAGATAATTGTATTATTATATGTTCGATTGAAAACTTTGATGCAATGGGGGTTCATACTGGCGACTCAATTACCGTGGCGCCTGCACAGACTTTGACCGATAAAGAATATCAAATTATGCGAAATGCCTCCTTGGCAGTATTGCGTGAAATTGGTGTTGAAACTGGTGGGTCAAATGTGCAATTTGGTTTGAATCCTAAAGATGGTCGAATGGTCATTATTGAGATGAACCCTCGAGTTTCCCGTTCATCCGCATTAGCTTCAAAAGCGACAGGTTTTCCTATTGCAAAAATTGCCGCCAAGCTTGCGATTGGTTATACGCTTGATGAGTTGCAAAATGATATTACGGGTGGTGCAACTCCGGCATCATTTGAGCCATCTATTGATTACGTCGTCACTAAAGTGCCACGCTTTACTTTTGAAAAATTCCCGCAAGCTGATGCACGTTTAGGAACACAGATGAAGTCGGTTGGTGAGGTGATGGCAATTGGTCGTACTTTCCAAGAGTCTCTTCAAAAAGCAATGCGTGGTCTCGAAGTGGGTTCCTCAGGTTTTGAGTCTGTAATGGATTTAAAAGCAGAAGATGCTAGTGAAACGCTTACTAGGGAATTAAGTAATCCGAGTGCAGAACGTCTTTGGTATGTTGGGGATGCTTTCCGAACTGGTATGTCGGTTGAAGACATCTACAAGCTAAGTGGTATTGATCCTTGGTTTCTTGTTCAGATTGAAGACTTGCTTGAGGATGAGTGTGTTGTATCAAATATGACGCGCACAGACATGACTTCAGAAGTAATGCGACGTCTAAAGCGTAAAGGCTTTTCGGACAGACGATTAGCAGTTTTGTTGGGTATGACAGAAAAAGAATTGCGAACCACGCGTCATGGTTATGGTATTCGTCCTGTATACAAGCGTGTTGATACCTGTGCAGCTGAATTTTCTTCATCTACTGCTTATATGTACTCCACTTATGAAGAAGAGTGCGAAGCAGATGTTAGTGGTAAAGAAAAAATCATTATTCTAGGTGGTGGTCCTAACAGAATTGGGCAAGGGATTGAGTTTGATTACTGTTGTGTTCATGCAGCTTTTGCAATGCGTGATGATGGTTATGAAACCATTATGATCAACTGTAACCCTGAAACAGTTTCCACTGATTATGATACGTCGGATAGGCTTTATTTTGAATCTATTACACTTGAAGACGTGCTTGAAATTGTTCAGCTTGAAAATCCTAAAGGCGTAATTGTGCATTATGGTGGGCAGACACCTCTCAAATTAGCGCGAGGTTTGGAGGAGGCGGGTGTGCCAATAATCGGAACGAGCCCGGATGCAATTGATCGCGCAGAAGACCGTGAGCGTTTTCAGCAGATGATTGAGCGTTTAGGGCTTAGGCAGCCAGTTAACTCGACAGTTAGAAGTCTTGAAGAAGCGCTGACTGATGCGAAAGAAATAGGTTATCCATTAGTTGTACGTCCTTCTTATGTGTTGGGTGGGCGTGCAATGGAAATCGTATATAACGAAGCTGAATTGCTAAAATACATGAAAGAGGCGGTTAGTGTTTCTAACGATAGTCCGGTTTTGCTTGATCATTTTCTGAATGCAGCAATTGAAGTTGATATCGATGCTATTTGTGATGGCAAACAGGTTGTTATTGGTTCAATTATGCAACATATCGAGCAGGCTGGTGTTCACTCTGGTGATTCGGCTTGCTCATTGCCTCCATACACATTGTCTCAAGAAGTTCAGGATGAAATGAAAGAGGTTGTTAAGGCAATGGCGCTTGAATTAGGGGTGGTTGGTTTGATGAATGTTCAGCTGGCTTATCAGGATGAGATGGTATACGTCATTGAAGTAAATCCTCGAGCATCAAGAACCGTTCCGTTTGTTTCAAAAGCTATTGGTGTATCTTTGGCTAAAGTTGCTGCGCGTTGTATGGCAGGAAAAACACTTGAAGAATTAGGGTTTACTGAAGAGATTGTGCCTGATCATTTCAGTGTTAAGGAGTCCGTATTTCCTTTTAATAAATTCCCTGCTGTTGATCCGATTCTGGGCCCAGAGATGAAATCAACGGGAGAAGTTATGGGGATTGGTGATAGCTTTGATGAAGCTTTTGCTAAGGGTATTATTGCTTCCGGAGGTGTTTTGCCAAACACGGGGAAAGCATTTTTAAGTGTTCGTGAGGTCGATAAAGAAGGTGTTGTTGAACTTGCGAAAAGCTTGGTCGATGCTGGTTTTTCTTTAGTGGCTACCTCAGGAACGGCTAGAGCAATTGAAACGGTGGGTATTCCTGTTGAATGTATTAATAAAGTGATTGAGGGTAGACCTCATATTGTTGATGCGATTAAAAATGGTGACATTGACCTGATTGTAAATACCACTGAAGGGCGTAGTGCAATTGCTGATTCTGCACAGATCAGGCAGTCAGCATTACAGAAGAAGCTGGCATATAGTACGACGTTGGCTGGTGGTGATGCGATAGTTCGGGCGATCAGATATGGTGCTGAGAAAACAGTGCGACGATTACAGGATTTACACTAGCTAATAATGTAGGCGTTTGAAGTTCAATAACTCAGTCTTCTTATTGTTTTTTTAAAGTATTGAGTTATTGAATTTCGTCTATGTGTAAGTCGTGGTGGTTTCAGGCTTGCTTAGTTAAATAATTATTGAGTTACTTTTAAGTAACTCATCATAAAAGATTGAAAGGAATAACAAATGCAACGTATACCAATGACTGTGCAGGGTGAAAAAGCTTTGCGTGATGAATTGAAAGAGTTAAAGACAGTTGCGCGCCCTGAAGTGATACAAGCAATTGCAGAAGCGCGAGAGCATGGTGATTTAAAAGAGAATGCTGAATATCATGCCGCCAGAGAGCAGCAAAGTTTTATTGAGGGCAGGGTTCTGGAAGTAGAAAGTAAGCTGTCAACTTCCCAGGTTATTGACGTGTTAACGATTCCAAGGACTGGAAAGGTTATTTTTGGCACCACGGTTTGCTTGGTTAATGTCGATACAGAAGAAGAAGTTCGTTATCACGTTGTCGGTGAGGATGAAGCGGATATTAAAGCCGGGAAAATTTCAGTGTCTTCTCCGATTGCGCGTGCAATTATTGGAAAAGAAGAAGGTGATGTTGTTGGTGTTCATGTGCCTTCGGGCATTGTTGAGTATGAGATTGAAGAAGTTTTACACGTTTAATTTTTTTACTGAATGAATTAAAGGGGCGCTAATGCGCCTCTTTTTGTTTGTTAGCGTCTATAAAGTTGTTTAAGCGCGGAGCAAGTTTGACAGTTTGGGGTGTGGTTTAGGGCTCTTTTTAAGTAAAACGGCGACTTTACCTATGCTTTGGACTAAGTCAGCACCTGTTCTATAAACCAGTTCTTCGATGATCTTACTGCGGTCTTCTCTGTCGCCAATAGCAATTTTGATTTTAAGTAATTCATGGTCATGCAGGGCTCGCTCAAGCTCAATCATTAAACCTTCAGTTAAACCTTTGTCGCCGATTATGATGACTGGGTTTAAGTTATGAGCAATTGCTCGGTACTGTTTTTTTTCTGAAGCGCTTAAAGTCATGATGTTGATCGTTACCTGTATTAAATGTAAGTTTAGCGAAAGCATTCTATCATAGCTTTTCAGAATTGTTGCTTTTCTGATAAAGCTTTGTGGTTGATAATTTATTGTTACTAAAATACTCATTAGGAATATTATAAAATGGCACGTTCTAAATCGAGTGCGCGTTGGTTGGAAGAGCATTTTAATGACCATTACGTTAAAAAATCTCAAGAAGATGGTTATCGCTCGCGTGCAAGTTATAAGCTGTTAGAGCTTCATGAAAAAGACCGGCTATTTAAAGCAGGTATGACTGTTGTTGATCTTGGTTCGGCTCCTGGTGGCTGGTCACAAGTTGCTGCAAGATTGGTGGGTGAAAAGGGGCGGGTGGTAGCGAGTGATATTTTGCCTATGGATAATATTGCAGGAGTTCGATTTATTCAGGGCGACTTTACGGAGCAGGGTGTGTTTGACCAACTAATGGTTGAAATAGATGGTGGTGCGGACCTTGTAATCTCAGATATGGCCCCCAATATGAGTGGTAACGCTTCGATAGATATTCCCAATGCTATGTATTTAGTGGAGTTAGCGCTTGATATGGCAAAGCAAACACTTAAGCCGGGAGGGGTATTTATTGCAAAAGTATTTCAGGGGGAAGGTTTTGATGACCTGCTTTCAGAGATGCGACCGTTGTTTAAAAAAGTATATAGTCGAAAGCCAGATGCCTCTCGTGCGCGGTCTAGAGAAGTATATCAAGTTGGTTTTGGCTTTAAAGGTTAAATACTTTTTTAAGGTTGGTCAGAGTGGAAAGAAAATAATTACTTACTGACGATGTATATTTTGCTTTGTGCATGTATATTTAGACGTATTCGAACCCGTATGGGAAACATTAATTGCTTGGTATGAGAGGGGCTCCCCTTTGAATGATATGGTAAAAAACCTGGTCCTTTGGTTGGTCATCGCAGCAGTGCTGCTGACAGTATTTAATAACTTCAATCCTCAGCAAAAAACAAAGCCAATGGACTACTCACAGTTTATTGAGTTGGTGCAGAGTGGTCAGGTAAAAGAAGTGGCAATTGATGGTTTCCGTTTTGATATTGAAACAACCGATGGTCGCCATTATGAAACGATTCGTCCGATGGTTGAAGATTTCAAACTAATGGACGAGTTGATTAATAATAAGGTTCGTGTCAGAGGTAAAGAACCGGAGCAGCAAAGTATTTGGACACAACTACTTGTCGCTTCATTCCCGATTCTAGTCATTATTGCTGTATTTATGTTCTTTATGAGGCAAATGCAAGGCGGGGGTGGTGGCGGAAAAGGCCCGATGTCTTTTGGGAAAAGTAAAGCGCGTTTAATGAGTGAGGATCAGATTAAAACTACTTTTGCTGATGTGGCTGGTGTGGATGAGGCTAAGGAAGATGTGAAGGAGTTGGTTGATTTCTTACGCGACCCAAGCAAGTTCCAGAGGCTCGGGGGGAAGATTCCTCGTGGTGTCTTAATGGTAGGGCAGCCAGGAACAGGTAAAACCTTATTAGCTAAAGCGATAGCCGGAGAAGCAAAGGTACCTTTCTTTTCTATTTCGGGTTCGGATTTTGTTGAAATGTTTGTTGGTGTCGGTGCCTCGCGTGTTCGTGATATGTTCGAGCAAGCTAAGAAACAGTCTCCTTGTATTATCTTTATCGATGAAATTGATGCGGTTGGTCGGCATCGTGGCGCAGGCTTAGGTGGCGGTCATGATGAGCGAGAGCAAACGCTCAACCAATTGTTAGTTGAAATGGATGGGTTTGAAGGAAGTGAGGGCGTTATCGTTATTGCAGCAACTAACCGTCCTGATGTTTTAGATCCAGCTTTATTACGTCCTGGTCGATTTGATCGACAGGTAGTGGTGGGCTTACCAGATATTTTAGGGCGTGAGCAAATTCTAAAAGTACACATGAAAAAAGTACCTTTAAGTGATGATGTTGAGCCCAGTTTAATTGCTAGAGGTACGCCAGGGTTTTCTGGTGCAGATTTAGCAAATTTAGTGAATGAAGCTTCTTTATTTGCAGCGCGCTCTGGTAAGCGGGCAGTGTCAATGGAAGACTTTGAACTAGCAAAAGATAAAATCATGATGGGAGCAGAGCGTAAGTCCATGGTGATGTCTGAAAAAGAAAAATTAAATACAGCATTTCATGAAGCTGGGCACGCAATTGTTGGGCGTATAGTTCCAGAGCATGATCCTGTTTATAAGGTAAGCATTATTCCTCGAGGTCGTGCTTTAGGTGTTACGATGTTTTTACCTGAAGAAGATCGTTACAGTATGAATCGACGACACCTTATTAGTCAGATTTGCTCTCTTTATGGTGGTCGTATTGCTGAAGAATTGACTTTGGGTGCAGATGGGGTGACGACGGGCGCATCAAATGATATACAGCGAGCTACGGAGATTGCTCGAAGTATGGTGACAAAATGGGGGTTTTCGGAAACCCTAGGGCCTTTGATGTACGATGACGCTCAAGAAGAGGTTTTTCTAGGTAAGTCTGCTGGGGGGCCTGGGTCTTTGGTTTCAGCTTCGACACGAAACTCAATTGACACAGAAGTAAGAGCAATTGTTGATAATTGTTACGAAGTAGCGCGCAAAATACTGCAAGATAATCGTTCTAAGTTAGATGCTATGGCTGATGCATTAATGAAGTATGAGACTATTGATGCGCATCAAATTGATGACATTATGGATGGTAAGCCGCCACGGCCGCCAAAAGGTTGGTCAGATAATGGCTCGGGGCCCAAGCCTTCAAGTGAAGAGAAAAAAGAACCTGAAGCTCCAGCTGCAGATAAAAAGTCTTCAGATGACTCCTTGAATGATGCATAAATGCATTTTGTTTTAGAAGAAGGTGTAGTATTTATTACTACGCCTTTTTTATTGTGCGAATGGTTGGTAAAGCAGGTGGGGTTGTTTTTGGAATATCATCTAGTAAAAGGGCGTGCTTAGGCGGATGGCTGGACTATTTTCTTTTGGTGCTCGGAGTCTAAACCTTTCAAATATTCAGGTTATGGGGGTTTTGAATGTAACGCCGGATTCGTTTTCGGATGGTGGGAAATTTACCTCGCTTACATCGGCCATTGCTCAGGCTGAAAAAATGATAAGCCAAGGGGCGAGTATTATTGATGTTGGTGGTGAATCAACGCGCCCTGGTGCTGCAGCAGTTTCTATTCAGGAAGAGTTGGACCGTGTTTGTCCAGTGGTAGAGCAAATATCAGCAAGGTTCGACACTGTAATGTCGGTTGATACCAGTACCCCTGAGGTGATGGTTGAGTCGATTGGTTTGGGTGCTGGGCTGATAAACGATGTTAGGGCTTTTGCTCGGCCGGGTGCAATTGAAGCAGTTAAATATAGCTCAGTAGCGTTATGTGCGATGCATATGCAGGGTAGTCCTTCTTCCATGCAAAATTCCCCCGGTTACTATGATGTAGTGGAAGAAATACAAGATTTTTTTCGGGAGATTACTGCTGATATGGTTTCTCAGGGTATTAAGCGGGATAGAATCATTATTGATCCTGGATTTGGTTTTGGTAAAACGCTTCAGCACAACATGCAAATACTAAATAATATTAGCCAGTTTAATCAATTGGGGTTTCCTGTTTTGGTGGGCTTATCTAGAAAATCCATGTTTGCAGAAATACTTAATAAGCCTGTGGGTGAGCGCTTATTTGGAAGTGTATCTGGGGCAGTTATTGCTGCGCATCAGGGGGCAAAAATAATCAGAGCTCATGATGTGCAAGAAACAAAAGATGCAATGCGAGTTGTTGACGCAGTAAACCGCTTTGACTCTTAGAAGAATAATGAATTAGGGAGCTATTATGACAGCAAGAAAATATTTCGGTACGGATGGTATTCGTGGTCGTTTAGGTGCGGGTGCGATTACGCCTGAGTTTATGCTTAAGCTGGGTTGGGCGTGTGGTCAAGTCTTTAAAAAAGAAGCTGGCCGGAATCGTGTCATTATTGGTAAAGATACTCGAATATCCGGATATTTATTTGAATCGGCGTTAGAGGCTGGCTTGTCTGCGGCAGGAGTTGATGTTCGTTTGATTGGTCCAATGCCGACGCCAGCCATTGCCTACCTGACACGTACCTATCGAGCAAATGCGGGGATCGTTATCAGTGCTTCACATAACCCTTATCAGGATAATGGTATAAAATTTTTCTCTTCAAAGGGTTTGAAACTTGATGACTCTATCGAGTTGGAAATCGAGTCATGGTTGGATAAAGACCTAGAGGTTGTTGCACCAAACTTGCTGGGCAAAGCGAAGCGCATTGATGACGCTATGGGGCGTTATGTTGAGTGTTGTAAAGGGACAATTCCTTCTTCTATGTCTTTGGATGGCGTGAAGGTCGTTTTAGATTGTGCGCATGGCGCAACATATCAAGTAGCACCTTATGTGTTTAAAGAGTTAGGTGCTGAGATTGTAACAATCGGTGTAGAGCCTAATGGCTTGAATATTAATGAAGGTGTAGGTTCAACAAGTCCTGAAAAGCTAGTTGAGAAAGTTTTAGAAACCGGGGCTGACCTAGGGATCGCTTTTGATGGTGATGAGTTAATTTACATAATTGCAAGAAATAGGCAGAAAGCCGGGCGTTTGAAAGGGGGAGTTGTTGGAACATTAATGACAAACTTTGGTGTTGAGTTAGCGCTTAAAGAACAAGGGATTCCTTTTGTGCGTGCAAATGTAGGTGACCGCTATGTTATGGAGCAGTTGGTTAAGAATGACTGGCAGCTTGGAGGTGAAAATTCAGGCCATATTATTTGTTTTGATAAAGCTACGACAGGGGATGCCATTATTTCAGCGCTGCAGGTTTTAATTGCGATGTGGCGAGATAAAGTTACGTTGCATGAACTGAAATCTGAAATGTCGAAGTTACCTCAAGTGCTTAAGAATGTAAGGATTAAAGAAAAAGTAAACCCTATGGATAATGAGCAGGTGGTTGCTGCGCTCAAAGAGCAGGAAAGGAGGCTTGATGGTCAGGGGCGAATTTTGTTACGTGCTTCCGGTACAGAGCCGTTAATTCGTGTTATGGCTGAGGGTTCGGATGGAGTGTTGGTAACCTCGGTTGTGGATGCTTTGGTTGAGGTGGTAGGAAGTGCTTTGTCGTAAGAGTGCAGGGTCTTGGTTGTGAATTTAGTTGTGAATTTAGTTTTAAGTTCAAATGCTTCGATTAAGCTGTCCTAGCTACTTGTAAGTAATAAGCAACTCGGTTAGTATTTGCGCCCTTCTGAAAGGCTGAAGTTATCTATGAGACAAAAAATAGTAGCTGGGAATTGGAAAATGAACGGTAGTGTCGCATTTTCGCGAGATTACTTTGAAGCATTTAAGCTTTCCTTAGCAAATATGAGTTTGCCAGAAAGCATGAAAGTGATTATAGCTCCGCCAGCTTCGTTGTTGTCTGAGGTTGGTCGTCATGTGGCTGGTTCCGTTATTGCTCTGTCGGCAC
>Ga0105349_10001037_pt1 | contig 11489 bp, 10 predicted proteins | sample EN1Hudseemescosm_FD_83661 | JGI IMG/M metagenome (GOLD analysis project Ga0105349, IMG submission 83661) | Methane-oxidizing microbial communities from mesocosms in the Hudson Canyon - EN1B Hudson Canyon | ecosystem: Environmental > Aquatic > Marine > Cold seeps | place: Hudson Canyon...
ATTTTTCATGCTTAAGCTCTCTTAACGCTTTTAGGTGCGCCGGAAGTTTCTCCAAGTCCCGAAGGGCGTGCTTATTTAACACGTTGCATGCGCCGCTAAATCGTTGGTCGACATTCTTTTATTAACTTCAGAACCTCTGCATCGCCTTCTAAAACTTTATTCATACCGTTATAAATTAAAAGTGCTTTCTCACAATCCATTTTCGACTTTGATCTATGATGAGTAGACTGTTCTGAATCAGCATATGCATGGAAAAACTGATACTCAACTGCATACTTTAGCTTAATCAGAAAGCTATCTTTTGAACTTTTACAATCGGGTGGCGACGCTCAAGTGGAAAATATTTGAGCTTTTCCCACCAGTTCAATAAATTATAATCGAAGTGACTAATCGAAAATAAATCTGTGTAATAGATACGACTGAGTATTTTTGATTTATTTCTTGCCAAATCCCACTGCACCAAAACAATTGATTGTTTCGCTGCCCAGGTAAAATCAAACGCTAGGAGTAGATCACCTTCAGGTAATAATCCCAGAGCTTTACTCAACTCGGAAAAATGAATTTGTCTGAGTGGAGCATCCTTATTGAATTCAAATGGAACACCTACTTGTAAATATTGTTCTGTCTCAGCCTCTGTTGGACTTTTTTGTTCAGCTATCACATGGCCATTATTGTCAATAACCCTGTAATATCCTCCATCTACAGATGGTCTCTGAAACGTCAACTCTTCACTAATTGTTTCATAGGTTAAAGTTTCACCATAACTACCCGATTTTATCCATTTGGCATCTACTCGATGCAGGTTCCCAGATAATTTAAGGGGTGTCATTGACTCTAAACCAGTCGCCGTTTTATTTTCTGAGCAATTTTGCTTACTTGACCATTGATAGTTACTTTGTGCTAAATCCATAGTACGAAAATAACAATCAGCTTCACTATTTTTTTTGTCATGCCCCAAAAGAAGTTGGTGGTCATTATTTATTGTTAAATCCTGATACATCTTCGGATCACTTAGAGGGCCAGATAAGGACATTTCTCCTGACGCAGCTGAATAACCCAATAAATAGTTCTCTCGGTACTCAATCCAATGTTTGCCGTATCCAAACTTCTTTACTTCACCTTTAACCAAGATGTGAACAATACCACCGGTCATATCTACATGTGTTGCACTTAGTGAAGTCACTTCTGAGAGGATAAACGTCTTTACGACATGCCAACCAGCTAAAAAAGTGCTAAGAAGTACTACAGATACCATTACTCTGGTTATAATTTTCTTATGTTGCATAAATTTATTCTATTTAGAAATACTATAACTAACTATTTTCTAGGTTATTTATAAGCTGTGTTCTTTATATATTGGACTTCTCAGACAACCCTATATTTCACCTAACTCCAGAAGGTACGTCTCTTCGGACTTAACAAGTGAGACGATGCCTGTAGGCGAATGACGTTTTATCGGATTGTAGAACACCCTAACTCTCATCATGTAATTTTCTTCTATAAATCACGAGAAATCAAACTTGAAAAAGGATCACTTTTTAAATCATCAAACCCTGAAAAACCAGCCCAAACCTAACGCCTGTTTAAGTACTTATAGCGGGAATTTTGGATGCAGAGAAATATTGTTCTTGTCATGATTTTTTACTTATTTCACTTTCAAGCGAGTCTGGCCCCGCTGTTTATGCCCCAAGCTTTGTGAACATTTAATACTAATTTCAGAGAGCTATATGAGGGTAATTATTGCTCGACGTGACAAATAGTACTCTATACTGACTCTAGATGAATTAAAGTATTTGGGGCAATGCATGGACTCAGCAGGCTTAGCTAAACTTCTTTCCGGCCAACAGCAATTGGTTGAAAAGATATCTTCCGGCTTACCTTTGAAAAAGTGCTTACTATCTATTTGTGAGTTGATAGAAGTCTGTATTGACCCACCTTTTGCCAAGAGCTCCATTTTACTATTGGATGGAGGAAAACTTCGTCATGGTGCTGCACCTAGGCTACCTACCGCTTATTGTGAAGCCATCGACGGCGTTCAAATAGGCCCGAATGTAGGCTCTTGTGGCACTGCAGCTTTCTTAAAAAAACGTATTATCGTCTCAGATATTGCAAGTGATCCACTTTGGACTGATTTCAAAGAGATTGCTTTAAAATATGAATTAAAAGCCTGCTGGTCAACTCCCATACTATCTTCCAAAAAAGAAGTAATAGGTACCTTCGCTATATATTATTCAAAAATCAAAACACCTTCTGTATCTCATCTAGAGCTTATTGATCATTTTACTCACTTATCTAGCCTAGCTATTGAAAAAGCGCACTCTGAACTAAAAGCATCCACCTTAAGTGCTCAGTTGTTGACGAGTAATGAAAAATTCAAAGCCATCACTTCTGTCATGCCTGACCTTGCTTTAGTATTTAATCAGAGCGGTGACTATATTGATGTTTATGGGTCAGACCTTAGGTTATTAAACAAGCTTGATGAAAACATTGTGGGTAAGAATGTCAAACAAATGCTGCCTCCAGATTTATCTATACGCGTACTTGATACGATTAATAAAACACTTGAGAGCAATAGCCGTCAAATGATCGAGTATCAACTTCAAGGAGGGACTTACGAGGCACGTGTATCTGTACTGAACCATTATTTACTAGAGGATCCTGAAAAAAGACATGTTTTGTGGCTGGTTAGGGATATTACAGAGCGTAAAGAGTCTGATATTCAAATAGAAAATTTGGCTTTTTATGACCCATTGACGAATCTGCCAAACCGCCGACTTTTTCAGGACAGGCTTGAATGTTATGTTGAAAAAATTAAACGTTCAAATAAGGTAGGTGCCTTATTGTTTTTTGACTTGGACAACTTCAAACGTATCAATGACTCTCTAGGACATGCCATCGGGGATCAATTGCTTTTAAAAGTAGCGTCTAGTTTACAACCTCTGTTAAGGGCGCGTGATACATTTGCCCGACTAGGCGGTGATGAGTTTGTGATATTACTAAACTCACCTGAATCTGATCAGAATGCAGTTATGGATGAAGCTAGTCATGTCGCTCAAAGAATATTGGAGGCTTTATCCAATAGCTATATATTAAATAAGTCGAGTTATGTCATAAGGGCAAGCATTGGGATTTGTATAATTGGAGATGCTGATATTACGCCGGGTGATATTCTTAAACGTGCTGATTCAGCGATGTATCAATCCAAAAATAAAGGGGGGGGGCAGTTTTCATTCTTTGATCCTGAGTTACAGAAAATTGCTGACTTGCATTTACAAATTGAGAGGGATATTGAACACGCTATTGAAAAACAGGAGTTAACAGCATTCTTTCAGCCGCAATTTGATCAGGATAATTTATTGTGTGGGGCAGAGGCATTAATTCGATGGATTCATCCGAACAAGGGCATAATCCCACCTAATGACTTTATTTCAATTGCTGAACAGTCCAGAGTTATTCATCGTTTACAAGATATTATCTTAAGAAAATCATGTGAACTTATTAATCAATTAAATGCACTTAATATATGCCCAGTAGGCTTCACCATCGCTATCAATATAAGTGCATGTCAGTTTGATACGGATTTGGAAGAGAGTTTATGTCGAGTAATAAAAGAATTTGATTTGTCTCCTGAATATTTCAAACTTGAAATTACCGAGAGTATGTTAATGAAGGATGTTGACAAGATTATTGAGAGAATCAAGATTCTGAAAAGTAAAGGTTTTCGTTTTTCTATCGATGATTTTGGCACAGGGTACTCTTCTCTTTCCTATTTACATGCATTTCCGGTAGATGAGTTAAAAATTGACAAAAGTTTTGTAGATCAGATAACTAAAAGCGGTGGTGCAATTATTGATGCGATCGTGTCATTGTCTGAGAATTTTGGTTTCAAGGTAATTGCCGAAGGAGTCGAAGAACAATTTCAATTAGATATGCTGAAACAAAAAAATATTGATTTTTTTCAAGGTTTCTTATTTTCCAGACCAATGCCAAGAGATGAGTTCATAGACTGGCTCAGAAAGTATTCGCCTTGCATTCCTTATTGATGAATGCGGTATACCAACCTAAAACTGTGCTCCTTAAGCCGCTTCAATCAGGGAATTCATTGAACAACTTGGATGAAGAGACGGTGCAAAAAATGTTGTTTCAACGCTCTGAACAATGATTAATAAATAACCCTAAATAAAGGTCCGTAGCGTAGCAACAGTCCAGACCACAGGGCCTTTTGTAGGCGTTCATTGGTGTGTTTTAAATTTAGTTAAAAAGAGAATAAAACAAATTTCCCTTCATATAAATCCAAGACTAATATACCAATGGAAATGAGTATTAGCCCTACTATTCTCGCAACTGTATCCCGTGGCTTAATCGGGTGTGATGAAATTTCATTTGGAGAAGATCCATCGCCACCACCTGTAAGAACTAAAGAGAAATTTGCTCTAGTTCGAACAAACAATATTAACCCGACTAGAAAGAACACACCACCAATGAGAGTTGATTCAGTAACATCCATAATAAATTACCTAATTACACATAGACACAACGGGCCCAGCTGCGTAGTAGCGAAGATCCAGCCCGAAGGGTGAACATGGCTGCGCTGGTTAGGCATTTTTCAATACCTGTACGAACAATGAACCCCACATTACAGTGAGCGCGATTAAACTTAAACCAAAACAAAGAAAACGCTGGCTTACATTGTTGTTACCAAGATGAATCACTGAGTGAATGCAACGAAACCCAACAAATAACCAAGCCGCAATAGCAGATAATGTATCGACGCTATCAGTTACGAAAAGAAAAATTACAGCGATATAGAACAAAGGTGGAATTTCAAAATGATTTTGAACATGCCTACCCCATACATGTAACCTGTCTGGCTGTACCCCTTCGGTGTATTTCTGAAAAAATTTAATACTGACTTCTCTTCGCTGAATAGCAAAAAATCTTGATATACCCAGAGCGAACACTAAGCTGATTGTCAGCAAAAACATCGCTACTGCAGGGTAAATAATGGTGACTTTTTCCAAGTGATTCCCTCGATATTATTAGTGCCTAACGCCATGTGAATGGGCGAGCCCTAGACAAATTCAGCGTATTTTTAATGAGTGATCATTGAGCAGTTGGTTATCTTTTTTTGATTACACATTCAACGTTCTGCTGACCGTACAACAATTGCCTCAGAGCTCACCTGCTTAAAGATGGTATATGGAAGCGCAACAACGTCACCAAAGAACGAAAATACGGAGTCTATACCAACATATTCACAATCACCTTTTGAACTCTTCGGGTTAGCGTGCCGTTTAATTTACACCAATTATATTCGATACCGCTAACTCGTTAACCGAATATTGGTTTAAAGAAACTGCGGTCGTAACTTAGAATACACTTAGTATCTTCTGCATACTTAAAAGCAGCAACGCACTCGTCATCATTGCATGAATCTTTGCGATATTGCTCATACTCAGCAAGGCTTGGAAACGTAAACAATGCAAGAGCGATATTGTTAGCTCCTTCTGATGGTAAGAAGTAACCATTGTGAGTACCTCCAAACTTGTTTACGAGAGGAATCCACATTTTTGCATACTTCTCAAACTCATCAAGTTTGTACGGATCGATCACATACTTCAAATAACAAGTTACCACTTAAATCTCCATATTTGTTTATTTATTCGTGCATAACGCAAAAAACGGCCCTAAGCCGTCCAGCTGCTTTGCTGTTGTCGAATTAGTGCCCATGACTGTATACATGCCTTTATAGATAGTATTAAAAAGAATAAAAATATAAGCGCGGACATTACCTCTGCAATGCTGGGTTCAGAACTGGAAGCCCAGCAAACAGCAATACTCGAGACTGCCAGTAAACTTACCACCGCTGACAAGTATTCTTTGCTCACTGCAAACCCCGCTGCTAGTACCGCGATACTAGCGCCCAATGCCCCCCATTTGAACCAAGTAGCCATATGCAGCTCTAATAGAAGAACTTCAATTGAAGCAGAATTTCCCAGCGCTTTGGTAATCTCAAGTAGTATAAGGTTTTCATTAATGTCGAAAGGAATAATTGATACAGCGAATAATATTCCCAACCATACAAAACGATGGCCGCCTTTCGTGATTTGTAACAACATTAGAACGATGAAACCGCCATAAGCAAATGGAAACCCCATATCCCAAAAATGACCAGCATCCATTTTTTCTCGATTCAACTTATTGAGTTCACCGCTTCCAGATAAGAATGATAAATCGGTTTCAATTTTAGCGAATTCAAAAGCAATAATTGGCGTTCGAAATCCTTCAGATAAATCAGCACTTATAGGGAATGTAAACAACATTATTATCCCCAAAAGGATCGTAGCTATTCCGAAAATCGTTGATCCATGTATCGTATATTTCTGAAACGTAGTCATAATTTTATTGGTTAACTCTGAAGTCTTTAGCTGCGGCGAGTGAAACGAGCCCACCCCACGATTCTTTGTAGGCGTGGCAAAGTTAAGTGGATAGTTTTTCAATGCGCTCTTGTGCCTCCTGACGACCACTACTCCAACTTCGGCGCGCTTTATTATGATTTACAAACTCTTCATTTCGGGTACAAATAGTTATCCATTTTTTCAGTTCATCCAATGACATATTTTCAACAGCTTTCTTCTCCGCAAGCTGCATTGGTTAAGAATTTTTATTACGCCAGTGTATAAAATAATAGATCCCAGAGCCAACCAACCCACTATAGAGACATAGCTTGTGCAACATACTAACTGAAATAATGTGCCACATTGAGTTTGAAAGTGTTACCGGAAAAAATGGCTGAACATCGGAGTGCATAATGCTGTCTAAGAACACGTGACTAAAGCTGCCGATGAAAGCGCTTAAGAATACTACTGGCCATGAAATGCTTATTGAAGGCAAAGGCCTTAACCTTAATACCCATAAACCGAATTGAGATAAATATTTTCCAGTTACGGCTGAAAATAATGCCAGTAAAATTGCACCAATATATGTATGAGAAAAACCGTGTAGATGTCCCTCACCAGTGATGATTACAACCAGCGGTTGAATATCCATAATTATCTGGGTCCAGCCAAATACCATGAGACTAAAACTACCTTGTAGTAATGCCTTTATGAATATCCCTGGCCCCATGTGTATCGGAGTGAACGGCACTAGATTACCTTATGATGCTTAACGCCAATTTTACGGAGTCGGTTGTGTAGCTTCGTTATAGAAAAAAGCATTTATTTCGATTCTTTACAGTTTATTAAACGGATTTAGTATGAGTCTAAGTCTATTTCTCAACAGGAAAAAAACTGCCACCTATTGATATACAGACATCTTTTCTCAATTATTGTATGGGCAACCTATTATGAAAGCTAACTATTTTAGGGCTGGATTCAGAACAAATAACAAACGTTAAAGTATTTATGATTAGAATTAAATATTTTCTTTTGGACAGTAATCTTCCGTATGAGAAACTCTAATTACATTATTTTTCACGAAGACCATAATAAGGCAAGTACACCAAAAAACGGCAGATAAGTTTAGGCGAGGAGAAAATTTAGTGTAAGTTATTGATTTAAATGGTGCCCCCTCCCTGACTTGAACAGGGGACCTACCGATTATGAGTCGGGTGCTCTAACCAACTGAGCTAAGGGGGCACATTTGCGGCTTTATTTTATGTCTTTGCCTTTAAGACGAGATTATCAAACCATGAAGATTAGATAAGAAATCGGGGCGCATTATAATGCGCCCCGATTTAAGATGCTACTAGTAAACGGATTTATTCGTCAAGGAAGCTACGCAAATGATCTGAACGACTTGGGTGACGTAGTTTTCTTAAAGCTTTGGCTTCAATTTGTCGAATTCGCTCTCGCGTAACGTCAAATTGTTTACCTACTTCTTCAAGAGTATGGTCGGTATTCATTTCAATACCGAAGCGCATACGTAAAACTTTCGCTTCTCTGGCAGTCAAACCTGACAATACAGATTTAGTGGCTTCTTTTAAGCCTTCGCCTGTTGCAGTATCAATTGGAGATTCAGCCATACCGTCTTCGATAAAGTCACCTAAATGTGAATCTTCGTCGTCGCCAATAGGCGTTTCCATAGAAATAGGCTCTTTGGCTATTTTAAGCACTTTACGTACTTTATCCTCAGACATTTCCATGCGCTCACCTAATTCTTCAGGTGTTGGCTCTCTTCCCATTTCTTGCAGCATTTGACGAGAAACACGGTTTAATTTATTAATGGTTTCAATCATATGAACAGGAATACGAATAGTTCGTGCCTGATCCGCAATAGAACGCGTGATAGCCTGTCGAATCCACCATGTTGCATAGGTAGAGAACTTATAACCACGACGGTATTCAAACTTATCCACTGCTTTCATCAAACCGATATTACCTTCCTGAATAAGATCCAAGAACTGCAAACCTCGGTTGGTGTACTTCTTCGCAATAGAGATAACCAGTCGAAGGTTAGCCTCAACCATTTCTTTCTTTGCTCTTCGTGCTTTGGCCTCACCAATCGATGCACGACGATTAATGTCTTTAATTTCAGAGATTTTAAGCCCTGTGGCTTCTGACATTTCACCTATTTTTCGCTGGGCACGCAGTATTTCTACTTTGTATTCTACTAATTTTGCAGAGTACGAGTGACCCTCTTCAATGATTCCTACAATCCAGTCAAGATTAGATTCATTTCCAGGGAAGCGTTTGATAAATTCTTTTCGCTCCATACCGCAACGTCTTGAACAAATTGCCATGATTGCACGTTCATTCATTCGTACAATTTCGTTAGTCGTACGAACTTCAATAATTAAGCGATCAAATTGTTTTACGTTCAACTTAAATGGTGCAAAGATCTCACCTAATAGATTATACGCCTTAATTGTTTCTTTGCTGCCTCGCGAGAACTCTTCTTCTGCCTCAAGCGCTGCATTTAGCTGAACCCGCAATTCTTCCATGCGAGTTTTTACGATTTCCGGGTCAGGGCCCTTTTCCTTCTCATCTTCATCGTCATCGTCATCGTCTCCTGTTTTATCAGCCGCCATGCCGCCTGGAGGAGGAATGGTGTCATCATCATCAGGATCAACAAAACCAGAGAGAATGTCGCTTAAACGGCCTTCTTCTTCAACAGTGGTGTCATACTTAGTAAGAATTGATGCAACGACACCAGGAAAGTGCGCCAAAGATGCCATAACATCTCGCACACCTTCTTCGATACGCTTGGCAATGCGAATTTCACCTTCGCGAGTCAAAAGCTCTACCGTCCCCATTTCACGCATATACATACGTACAGGGTCAGTGGTTCTGCCAGCTTCTGATTCAACAGCAGCAAGTGCCGCTGCAGCTTCGGCAGCAGCCGTTTCATCGGTAGAATCACCATCCGACATTAAAAGTGAGTCTGCATCTGGTGCAACTTCAACGACCTGAATACCCATGTCGTTGATCATTCGAATAATATCTTCGACCTGATCCGGGTCTGAGATATCTTCTGGCAGGTGGTCATTTACTTCCGCGTACGTCAGGTACCCTTGTTCTTTACCACGAGCGATTAAATCTTTTAAACGAGACTGTTGTGAATTGCCTGACATGTTCACCCTAATTGGTTAGTGGCCGATCAAAAAATAGTCGGCCATTATATAGAAAGATTACTTTGCAACCAACAAATATGGTTACAAATAAACAAAATTCAACCCTTATCAACTAATTACTTTACCGATTTTGGGTTTATGATAGAAATTGACCTTAGCGCCTGCTTTTCTTCTGCTGTCATTTCGCTTGGCCGCCTATTAACTTTAGTCGATTTTAAAGCATTTGCTTGTTTCTTATCTTTTAAAATTTTCTGTAGAACTTCTTCAGCTTCAACATGCATTTCTTCTGCACCCGGCACCCAATCTAAACGATCAAACAAGCCACTAAAATGCTCACGCTGACCTGTTGAATCTGTCGCCAGAAAGTATAAAAGTTCATCTGTTGAAGAGAGCCCTGCTTCAGTTAAAAAACATGCGAATTCACTTGCACGAGGAAAGTTTTTAACTCCCGCCAATATCGACTGAAATTCTGCCGCACGCGCTGGAGAATAATACAAAGCTAAACACAACCCTCCATCAGGATCACGCAACACTTTATTACTGACAAGATCCCTTTTCGGTTCAGCATCTTTACGCGCTTTTCCCGACCGACGAAAAGTAATTGAATTCAGTTTTTGCCTTAAAGCATTTTTAAGTACAAGCGACTTAACCTGCTCTATTTGTTCCTCTGCGCGCTGCTTTAAAACACCTTTATGCTCGGCAACATTTAAATCCAAGCCATCGGAGTATATTTGAAATAGAAACTCAGAAAGCGGCTGAGCCGCAGCAATTCTTTGCTCAAATGCAGCCGCTCCCTCGTCACGAACAAGCGTATCAGGGTCTTCGCCTTGCGGAAGCAATAAAAAACTCAACTGCATTCCATCCTGAAAAAGTGGCAATGCATTTTCCATTGCTTTCTTCGCAGCCTGAATACCTGCGTTATCACCGTCAAAGCAAAACACCAAGTTCTGACAACGTTTTAAAAGCTGGGTCAAACTTTCGGTATTAGTAGCTGTTCCCAATGTCGCCACGGCATAAGTAATACCAAACTGCGCTAGCGATACGACATCCATATAACCTTCAACAACAAGCAAACGCTCTAATTGACGATTAACTTGGTTTGCTTCATACAAACCATAGATCTCATTACTTTTATGAAAAACTTCAGATTCAGGTGAGTTAATATATTTAGCTTTGTCATCCCCCAATGTACGACCACCAAAGGCAATCGTTTTACCTCGCGCGTTGCGTATCGGAAACATTAAGCGATTTTGAAAGAGATCAAATAAACGTTCGTATTTATCAGAGACTGTCTTGGTTTTAATGAGTGCTTTAAGCGTATCCGCCGGCGCATTTGAACTCAAAAAGTCACGCTCTGCTGGCGCAAAGCCAATACCGTAACGCTCAATAACCTCTGGAGATAGATCTCTTTTTTTTAGGTAGCTCTTTGCGACGGAGTGCTTTTCATGAGACTTTAAAGCATTACGATAACGAAGACCTGCGTACTCCAAAGCGTCCCACAATACTTTCTGCGCACTATAGACCTGTTGGTTTTTTTCATCTTTTGGCACTTCAACACCAGCTACTTTCGCCAGTTCTTCTACCGCTTCATTGAAGGATAGGTTTTCATAATCGCGTAAAAAATTAATCGAGTTACCACTAGCACCACAACCAAAGCAATGGTAAAAATTCTTTTGTGCGTTGACATGAAAAGAGGGGGTTTTTTCTTGATGAAACGGACAACAAGCCTTAAAAGTGCCTCCGCTTTTTTTGAGCTGTATCCGCGAACCTATGACGTCAGAGACAGGTACTCGCGCAACAAGATCTTCGATAAAGCCTTGAGGTATTAGTCCAGCCATGATTTATAAAAAATCAGAAGTGTGAAAATATTTTAGTTTGAAAGACGTTTCTTAACTAGCTGACTTACGCTAGCAAC
>Ga0105349_10001038_pt1 | contig 11489 bp, 6 predicted proteins | sample EN1Hudseemescosm_FD_83661 | JGI IMG/M metagenome (GOLD analysis project Ga0105349, IMG submission 83661) | Methane-oxidizing microbial communities from mesocosms in the Hudson Canyon - EN1B Hudson Canyon | ecosystem: Environmental > Aquatic > Marine > Cold seeps | place: Hudson Canyon...
ATACATCAATTATATCAAGATAGATGTTTGACAAACTAGAATTGTTTATCATTTCATTATATAAAGCTCCGTGTGCTTTAATATGAGTTAAATCTGTATTATGGTCCATAGCAATTGAGATTAAACTTTCTATTTGATTAAGGATACTTTCTTTGAGAGCCAATGCTGAAATATTTAAATGAATTCTTCCAAAATTCTCTTTATCAGGATATGAAGGATGAGCTCCAATTTCAACATTATTTCTAATAGACATCTCAACACATTCAATCATACTTTCATTGTCTCCAGCATGGCCTCCACAAGCAATATTGCATGAATTAATGAGAGGCATAATAATCTGCTCGTTACTTAATCCCTCCCCTAAATCACAATTAATATTTATCATTAGAATAGAGATGTTATACCTTTAATACCTAGTATGATTGTGATTATCACTATAAAAATTCCTAGTATATTTTGAAACCTATAATTATAATCTCTTTTTATTACAGTCTTATTATTAACTAGCCATAATAATATGATCGCAATTATTGGCAATAACAAACTGTTTAAGAACTGTGCAAACTTTATTATTTCTATTGGATTAAGTTTTATCATTGAAACAATTACACCTATTAGTAGAATAAGTATCCATGTAAGTCTAAACTTTGAACTCTTTAAAGAACCTTTCCATCCAAAGCAACTTTTTGCAACATAAGCAGCAGCTAGTGGAGCTGTGATTGAAGAAGTTATACCGGAAGCAAACAAACCAATTCCAAGAAAATATATAGCAAATTTTCCATATAAGGGCTCCAAACCTTTTGCAAGATCAATAACAGATGTAACGCTTTGATTATTAACTGATGCTGCTGTAATTATTATAGATATTGATATTATTCCGCCAAAAAGAATCGATATAAAACTTTCTAATCTAGCAGTCTTAAGTTTATCTATAGTATCCCATTTTTCAGACACTAGTGATGAATGAAGGAAAATATTATATGGAACAACTGTAGTTCCTATTAGCCCTAAAATCACTATCAAATTACTCGAGGTTATTTTTGGAATAAATAAACCCTTTATTAGGCTGTTTAAATCAGGCCTTGTCATGAAAGCAGTTATCAAAAAAGATAAACTCATAGTTAAAACAAGAAAAATTAATGATCTTTCAAGAATCTTATAATCACCTATATATAGAATTATAAAAGCAATAAAGCCAATTAGTAGAGGTATATAATTTAAAGTCTCACTATTAATAATTGCAATAATTCCTAGAGAGGCTCCAGTAATATTTCCAGCTTCATAAGCTGCATTTCCAATTAAAATTGAACATAATATTAAGAGCATTAAAGACCTATTAACAATTTTATTTTTTATTGAAACTCGAATTACCTCAGCCAAACCTTTATTAGTGATAAGACCAATTCTAAGAGCCATTTCTTGAAGAACAATTGTAGCAATTATTGAAAGTAAAAGAGCCCAAAGAAGAGAGTAACCAAAAGAAGCTCCAGCAATTGAACAAAGTGTAACAGTTCCAGGTCCTATAAATGCAGCAGCAATTAAAACACCTGGCCCTATATCCTTAATCCATTTCATTAAGGAACTCTAATCTTATCTCCAAGCAAGATAGCATTTAAAAATAATCTATTAGTACCATACCAGGATCCTCTAAAGTTCGGATTGTCTGCAAACATAATTGCTCTACCATTTCCAATTTTTGAAACTAATAAAGAAACAGTAGAATTCACTTTTTCAGAATTCTTATCAGTTATAAATCCATCAATCAGAGGATTATCAGTATACCTTACAACCGACGAGTACTCATTTTTTGATGGCTCAATCCAAACAGTATTATTTTTATAAACAGGTACTGTAGGGTCTTCATATCCAAATCCAAGAGGGTGAGTTAAATCAACTTGAGCATTTAAAATTACACCCCCAATTTGCTGTTTTCCTCTATTATCTTGAGCATCAGCGTAGGGCTCATAGTCATTCTTTTCATCATTATCATCAGGTTTGTGTAACTTTTCATTTACAATTTTATTATCAATAAGAAATTTTGAACCTGAACCTATTGAGATGATAGTATTACCATTACTAGCCCAATCTTTTATTTTCTTAATTTGATCATCATCAAAGTCATAACTTCCTGATACAATTACCATGGTTGTATATTTATCTAATGAAACTCTATCAAAATTTCTTACAGGAATTTTAGAGATAGGCATTCCTACTCTTTGATCTAACAAATGCCATACTTCGCCTGCTTCATAGGATCTAGTCCCTGACCCTATTAACATCATTGCTTTTTGTTTTTTAAGTGGTGAAACATATCTACTTCCCAAATCAATTCCTGCTGAACTTAAGCCTGATGAAGTTGAGTAAATACTTACATTAAACTGTTGCTGAACATTTCTTAATTTCTGAAATAATTCGGCAGGTTTAATTTTTTGAATAGAAACAGGTATTACAAGAGAACCATAATCAAATGATTTAAGACCATCAGAAGTTTGAATTTTAAAAGGCTTAAAGGCTGAAGATACAATAATATCATCCTGCAATAGACTATTAATAATTGCTGGTATATTATAATCTACTGAATTAATTATATACGAGTAATTAGACATTTTAACTTTATTTACTTCAAATAAATTATCTAAATCATAAACCTGAGAACCAGAAATATCTTTAGTAGTTGAAGAATAATCAATATCATAAAAATTAGCAATTGACCAAGAGGAAGCATCGTAAAAAACACTATCTCTAAATTCAGTATTTGTTTCAAAAATAGATCTTACGATTCTATAGTTTTTTTGTTTAGTTGGAATATAAAAATTATTATTTTTTCTTATAACTTTTACATTATGAAGCATCAATTTATCAATGAATGCCTTCGTCTTATTTTTATCTTTTCCTAGGTTAAATGAATAACCTTTAATTTTCTTTTTTGATGAATCAGTTAATGCTGAGCTAAAAAATCTTCTTTGATACTCTTTAAGTTCCTCTTTTAATTCGACTGATGCTTTAACTGTTGTCATTCCAGAGACATACTGATTTCTAATAGTAAATGGGAAAGTAATTTCTCCAAATTGAGTTTCTTGTTTATGACCTCTTGAACTAGCCTGTTCAAATAGCATTCCTATTCCTCCAAGAAGATCTGCATATGATGATCCATATCCTGGATAAGTTTTGTCAAAAGCTTCTTTAGAAAAATAAAGAGAACCAATTTCATCAAGTCCTTTTGCAAAGTAGTTTCCAAAAAGTGTTTCAAAGTATTCATAATTTTCTTGAGGTATTACAGGATCCTTAGCTGCATGAGTTTTCCATGGAACAAAGAAATATGTACTATTTGATCCCATCTCATGAAAATCTATTGTAACGTTGGGATACCAACTATGATGAAACCCTAACTTACCCCTACTCTCAGGATTTATACCAAGCAAAAGATCTCTATTTAAGTCAAACCAATAATGATTTGTTCTACCACCAGGCCAGTACTCGTTATGCTCAGCATCTTGTGGATCATCGACAAGTGGTGAACCTTTATAACTATTAACCCATTGAGTATGTCTATCACGTCCATCAGGATTTATAGTAGGATCAATTAATACAATTGAATTTTCAAGATAACTTGCAACCTCATCAGATTCTGAACTTACAAGTGTATATGCAGTTAGAAGAGCTGCTTCAGAACTTGAAGGCTCATTTCCATGAACATTATATGCAAGATTTATAATTATAGGAAAATCTTTAGGTTTTCCACCCTCAGTATAATTTTTGTCATCAGGATCAATGTATGATATATGTGATTTTCTAATATTATCAATATCTGCAATTTTATCAGGGCTACTAACAATTAGGTACACAAGTTTTCTGCCTTCATGAGTTTTTCCATAGCTAAACATATCAGCCTTATCAGAAACATTTGATAAATAATCTAAATACGAAACAATTAAATCGTGTCTAGTATGCATTTCACCCACAGGATACCCCAAAAACTCCTCAGGAGACATTATTTCACTATCAAAAGGAGCATACTTTGAAAAGTAATAATCTTGTGAGTGTATTGTACTGATAAATAATAAACTTAATAATATAATTTTCTTCATAATTTTTAATTTTTAATACCTGGCAAAGAGTTTGGATAAGACTCTTGCCAGTCAAAGTTTTTTGATTTTTGTTTAATAGGATAAATTTGATCTAAATTATCTCCATCATAAAGTCTTCCATTTTTCATAACCATCTCAACTGAATTTGTATTCCTTATATTTTCAAGTGGATCTTGATCTAAGATTACTAAATCTGCCAGTTTTCCTTTTTCAATTGAACCAATTTCCTTATCAAGTCCAATAGCATATGCCCCTATTATTGTAGCTACTTTAAGCATATTATGATTTGAAATACCACCTGCAGCCATACTCCAAAGTTCCCAATGATAACCTAAACCTTGAAGTTGACCATGAGATCCAACTCCTGAAATACCTCCGGCTTCAACTAAATCTTTAACAAATTCTGCAAGTTCTGGAAAAGTATATTCTTCATCCATAAACCATCCTACATTTCTTCTTCTAGATTTAGAGTCTACTTCTTCTTTTGGAGTGAAATAATTTAACTTCTCATCACCATGAACATCTTCAGTAGCATAATAATAATTCTCTGCCCATGGGCCTCCATATGTTACCAAGAGTGTCGGAGTATAAGCTCTTTTTGAAAATGCTGTTAATCCAATTAAATCTTTATAAACAGGGTAAATTGGATGATTATGCTCCTGTCCAGGATAACCATCTATAGTTGAAGCAATATTCAATCTAATATTAAGACTACCTTCCGTAGTTGGCATTATATCTTGCTCTTTTGCTGCCATTAATATCCACTGTCTTTGCTGTCTATTTCCTGCAACATACATTTTAATTGATTTTGTATTATAATATTTAGAATATTGCTTTAAAACATCTCTAGCTTCATCTAAATTTTTCACATTATAACCCCAATAACCAACTCCAGGACCTGTTGAGTATATTCTTGGTCCTAGAATTTTTCCAGTATCAACCATATCACTATAAGTAAGAACATCAGTTGTTCCAGTTTGCGGATCTCTTGTAGTAGTTACACCATAAGCTAAATTTGCAGCATATGAAAATGGTTGAAACTTATGTAATGTCCAACTAGGTCTCATATGAGCATGAGTATCTATATAACCTGGCATTATTACTTTACCACTGAAATCCATTACAGTTATATCTTCATTTTCAATTTGAATATCTCCATCTTTAACATCTACAATCCTGTTATTTTTAATAAGGATATCTCCATTTTCAATAACTTCATAACCATTCATTGTAATTATTTTTGCATTTTTAAGTAGTATAGTGCTTTCCGGAATATCTCTTTCTAGTGTAACCTTTATGTCTATTTCTTCCGGCTTAAATCCTTCTTCTTCTTCATCTGATAACTCTCCTGCCAATTCAGGATTAACTTTAGCAACTTGCTCCGCTATCTCTTCTTTTTTCTTTTCTTCTTCAGTCTTTTCTTTATCTTCTTCCTTTTTCTTTCTGTCAAATTCATCAGCTTTGGAAAGATTATAGGTTGAAAATGATTTACCTATAGACCAATAAATAAATTCTGAATCATTACTCCAAGAAGGGAACTCTCCTCCAATCTTAGTTAATTTCCTTGCGGGAAAAGATGAAAACTTAGGGTTTGATAAAGAAATCTTTAAAGATTCTATTCCAGAATATGGAATTGTAAAACTATAAATATTATTAAGAACTTTAGCTAAACCTGTTTTTCCATCCGGAGAAATTAAAATAATACTTGCAGAAGAAGGGGATTTTGTGTCCCCAGATCCATATGGAGTAGCACCTGTTACTTTTAATATCTTCTTCTGATCAGTTCCATCCCATTTAATTGAGACAAGGCCATCACTGTAATGAAACAAGTATATCCTATCCTTCCCTTTTACAAAGTGAGGATATTCTCTTCCTTTAGAATCATCAATAAAATTAAGTTTACCTCCTTTGGAAGATACCCACATAATTTTTTCATTAGATTTAAAAGCGTAAGGTCCATAACTTTCTTTGTAACTCCTCTCATCACCAATAAGGAAAACAATTTTATCACCTTCAGAATTCCATTTTGGATTCATAAAGACACCAGATTTTTTTCCTGTCAAATCAGTTGTGAGGAGAATAGATTTCCTTTTACCATCTGCTCTTTTTTTATAAATAGCACCACCTGCTTTATTATCCCATGTTACAAAAGCTATTTCTCTTCCATCTGGACTCCAAGTTGGCATAGCCTCAATAACTTCATCACCAAAACTAGTAAGTCTAATCATTTCATTTGATTCAAGATTCTTAACATATAACTTGTTTAAAGCTGTAAATGCAATATGTTTTTTATCAGGAGAAACTGCAACATCTCTTATTTGGGTTGCTTCCATTTCTTTACTATCTGAAATAGGATAATCAAACTTTAACTGGGGTCCTAATTCTATCTTTTCATCAACTTCAAATGGAATAATTGATGAGGGTCCTCCATTTATAGGAATTTTATTAATTTTTCCACCATAAAAAGCAATTAAATTCTGACTATCAGGAGTAAATGACATATTCGGTAATACTCCCATTGTAGCCTGTGACTCCTGATCATCTTTTTGAACTGGGTAAGCAAGCCATCTTTCATCTCCAGTTTTTAAATCTCTAATCCTTAGAGCAGTTTTATCCTCATATCTTGTTCCATAAACAAGCCACTTGCCATCTGGAGATAATGTTGGGGTAAATGCTGAACCAAATCTTGAAGTCTCTCTTTTGATTTCTCCTGTTTCTCTGTCAAATTTAGAAATCTGGTATTGTGGAAACCTAGCATTATATTGCCAAGAACTTGTTCTATGAGCATACCATATATAACGATCATTACTCCCAACCATTGGTTGAGTGATTTTTATTGATGGAGGTTTATCAATTAATTTTATACCAGAGCCACCATCTTTATGGTACATATGAAGTTTTAAATTTCTTCTTCCTTTGGCTGTTATAATATAATCTCCATCTTGAGTCCAATCAGCAAATGCTGTTTGTAAATCTTTTTCTTTTGTTATTTGAGTAGAATCATTTGTCTCAAGATCTCTAATCCATATATTATTTCCTCCACTAGCATCACTAGTATACGCTAAAGACTTTCCATCAGGAGAAAATCTAGGGTTTGTATCAAATGCCATACCTTCAGTAATTCTATTTGCTTTACCTCCAGAGATTGGCATCATATAAATATCTCCAAGCAAATCAAAAACAATCTTTTCACCATCTGGGCTGATATCAAGTGACATCCAGGTGCCAGTATTTGTTTTTAATTCAAAAAACCTTTCTGGCTTAAGTGGTAGGTTCTTATTTTCTTTAACCTTTTTCTTTTTGTCTTTATCTAAGTCTGTTTGAGCAAAAATGTTTACGCTAAATATTAATAGGGCTGCTAATAAATAATTGGTTAATCTCATAATAATAGTTTTATGCTTAAATATAAATAATTTTATTTCTGTTTTTATAAAAAATTATACTTTATCAATATTTAGTATCTTTAAAAACCTAAAAATATAATATTATGAAAATTAGACTATTCCTGCTTTTATTATTTACAAACTTTACTTTCTCTCAATCTAAACTTGAAAAAATAGATGAAATTGTTAATGAAGCAAATAATAACTCTCAACTCGAAATTCTTGCTCATGAATTAATGGATCAAATAGGTCCTAGGCTTACTGGTACACCTCAAATGATAAAAGCTCATGATTGGGCAGTAAATAAATATAACAGCTGGGGAATTAAAGCGGAAAATGAACAATTTGGTATTTGGAGAGGATGGGAAAGAGGTATTAGTCATATGGACATGTTATACCCTTGGGTAAAATCTCTTGAAGGTCAACAATTGTCATGGAGTGGTAGTACTAAAAAAAATGGTGTTGAATCAGAGGCTCTAATTATTCCACCTGTTAATTCTAAGGAAGAATTTGATAATTGGCTTAAGACGATTAAAGGGAAACATATTCTAATTGAACCTCCTCAGATAACTGGAAGACCTGATTATGATTTAGAAAGATGGCTAACGCCCGAATCTCTTAAAAGCATTAAAAATGCTCAAGAAGAAAATCAAAGAGAATATTATAAGAAATTAAGGAAATCAGGATATGGTAGAAATATGATGGAAGTTATTGAAAATTCAAAACCAGCATCATTTATAACTAGTGGATGGAGAGGTGGTTTTGGAACTAATACGATTTTTAGTCCAGGTTCTTATGGAATAAGTCCTAATACTCCAACTGTTGATTTAAGTGTAGAAGACTATGGCTTGCTTTATAGGCTTGCTGAAAATGGGAAGAAACCTATTGTCAATATTAATATCCAATCTAAAGAACTTGGAAAAGTTCCAACTTTCAATACAATTGCTAGAATCGAAGGAGTTGAAAAACCAAATGAATATATAATTCTTTCTGCTCACTTTGACTCAACTGGTGGTGCTACTGGTGCTACAGATAATGGGACTGGTACAATTGTAATGATGGAATCTATGAGAATACTAAAAAAACTTTACCCTAACCCTAAAAGGACTATTATTGCTGGGCATTGGGGAGCTGAAGAACAAGGGTTAAATGGTTCTAGTGCATTTGTTGAAGATCACCCTGAAATTGTAGAAAATCTTCAGGCACTTTTTAACCAAGATAATGGGACTGGAAGAGTCGTGAAAATTGAAGGGCATGCATTTCTTAACTCATACAGATTTATAGGTGAATGGTTAAATTATGTTCCAGAAAATATAACTAAACATATTAAGACTGTTTTCCCAGGACTTCCTATCCCAGGAGGAAGAGGAGGATCAGATTATTTTCCATTTATTGCTGCTGGTGCACCTGGATATAGTTTAGAATCTTTAGATCTTTCATACGGAGCTAGAAGTGAATTTCATTATACTTGGCATACAAATAGAGATACATATGATAAAATAATTTTTGATGATGTAAGATCTAATGTAGTACTAGTATCGATTCTTACATATCTAGCCAGTGAAGAGGATGAGTTTATGCCTAGAGATAAAGTAATATTACCTATAAACCCAAAAACAGGTAAAAGAGCTCAATGGCCAAAGAAAAGAGTTCCTAACAGAGATGGTAGTGAGGATAATTAATTTTAATGGAAGAGTTATTATTAATTTTTGAGAATATTTCTTCTACATCCAGATCTTTAATTCTAATATCTGGAATAACATTTTTTTGGATAATTGAAGGATTAATTCCATTAAGGAATCTCAAGTATAATAAGTGGAAACATTCAATTCCAAACTTTTTCTTTACTCTTACAACAGTATTAGTAAATTTTATCTTTGCTTTCTTATTAGTTTATGCTTCTGATTGGTCATTTAAGAATCAATTTGGGGTTTTAAATTACATAGAACTAAATATTACTTTAAAAATAATTTTAGGACTTTTATTATTGGATCTAATCGGAGCCTATTTATCTCACCTATTCCAACATCAAATTAAACCATTATGGTATATCCATTCAGTCCATCACACAGATCATAATGTAGATACAACTACAGCTAATAGACACCATCCAATTGAAAGTGTAATTAGATTTGTATTTACATTTATGGCAATTATTGTTTCTGGAGCGCCTATTGGACTAGTATTAATGTATCAATCTATTTCTGTTATTTTATCTCAATTTAATCATGCAAATATCTCTTTGCCCAGAAGAGTTGATAAAATTTTAAGTTATATTATAGTTTCTCCAGATATGCACAAAGTTCATCATCATTTTGAACTCCCTCATACTGATTCTAATTATGGAAATATCTTTTCTATCTGGGATAGAATATTTGGAACTTATACAGAATTAGATAAAAAAGATATTATTTATGGTGTAGATACTGATTTTGATGAAATTAAAAACTCAAAAATATTAAGTCTGTTTTATAAGCCCTTTGATAAAATTTTTAAATAATTTTTTTAATTTCTTCTTCTATTGTATCAATATTATATGATACCTGATCACCTGAACTCATATTTTTCAATACAAATGAATCATTTTTTATTTCATCTTCTCCAATTAAAACTACAAAATCAAAATTCTTTTTATTTGCATAATCAAGCTGCTTTTTAATCTTAACATTTTTTGGATACAATTCACATATAATCCCTTTATATCGAAGATTGGTTATAGAATTTAAAATTTCTTCAGATATGTTATTTTCAAAATTTATAAAAAGAAAAGTTTTATCATTATTTATAGTGTCTGGAAAAAGATTTAATTCTTCCAAAATCAAATAAATCCTGTCAAATCCAAATGATAACCCAAAACCACTTAAGTTATTATTATTTCCTACTTTGATTAAATTATCATATCTACCTCCACCTGCAATTGAACCAATAGAAAAAGATTCAGGAGAAGACACTTCTATAATTATTCCTGTATAGTAACTTAATCCTCTAGCTAATGACAAGTCAAAATCTATTTCTAAAACTTTAAGTTTAGTTTTTGATAGAGAAGAAATAATATTTGATAATTCATCAAATGAATTTGAATCAATACTATTTTTAATTTTTTCTATTTTTCTTTGAGGTGATTCAGTTAATGAGAAAAAATCTTTTAAAATATTAATTGAATCTTCTTTGAGTCCATTTTCTTTAAGTTGTCCTATTACTTCCTCTAATCCTATTTTATCTATTTTATCAATTATGATAGCAAAATCATTAAAATTTTCTACACCAATTTTTTTAGCTACATCTTCTAAAATTCTTCTATCATTAATCCTTAACTTAAGATTTTTAAAACTTAATTTATCAAAAATCATATCACATAAGAGAATACTTTCAACTACTTGAAGGTAGCTACTCTCCCCTATTATATCAGCATCACATTGAAGAAACTCTCTATATCTTCCTTTTTGAGGTCTTTCGGCTCTCCATACAAGTTGAGTTTGATACCTTTTGAATGGAAAATTTAAATTATTAAAATTCTGAGATACATATCTAGCTAGAGGAACAGTTAGATCATATCTTAATGCCTTATCTGAAATTGAATTAGAGAATTTATTTAATTCTTCTTTATTTAGAGCATCAATATCAGCTTTCTTAATTTTTTCACCAGATGAAATTATTTTAAACATTAAATTATCTTCATAATCACCGTATTTACCAGTTAGTGTGGTTAAAGTTTCAAATGATGGGGTTTGTATTTCAGAGTAATTAAAAGACTTAAATGAATCTAATAGAATTTTTAGAATATAGTTTCTTTTTACTATTTGGTCAGAAGAAAAATCCCTTGTTCCCTTAGGTGTATTAGGTTTTGATGACATCAAAGATGTTTTAGGTAAATCTAGTAAATAAAGTTATAAAATTATTTTTTTACAGCTGTTTTTTTGCTGTGGTAGTAGTCTTTTTTGTAGTAGCCTTTTTTGTAGTAGCCTTTTTCTTAGGTTTCTCTTCTGAAGTAGCCTTTTTTGTAGTAGCCTTTTTCTTA
>Ga0105349_10001042_pt1 | contig 11465 bp, 11 predicted proteins | sample EN1Hudseemescosm_FD_83661 | JGI IMG/M metagenome (GOLD analysis project Ga0105349, IMG submission 83661) | Methane-oxidizing microbial communities from mesocosms in the Hudson Canyon - EN1B Hudson Canyon | ecosystem: Environmental > Aquatic > Marine > Cold seeps | place: Hudson Canyon...
ATTCGACTTTCTGGAGGGCAGCGTCAAAGAATAGGAATTGCTAGAGCGCTCTATAAACAAGCGGATATACTGGTTCTTGATGAAGCAACAAGTGCCTTGGATAATGATACAGAATATGAGGTGATGAAGGAATTAAGTGGACTAAAAAAAGATTTAACAGTCTTAATCATTGCGCATCGGTTATCTACTTTAAAGGGATGTGATAAGATAATAAAATTACACAATAATGGCGAAGTGGATGTGGGTGAATATGACGAGATGATAAACTCATAATACTAGTAAACAAGACATGCATCCATACTAAATATCTTTTACTTGATTGTTAGTATCTATTTCTTTAAGAGTAAAGTGGCAAGACTACTTATTAATTCAATTGTAGTAAGGTATTATTGTGATGCTTAAAATCTTTTTAGAATTGTATTCTACAAAATGTTAAATTACACTTAATTATTCAATATGCTAACAAATAAATCAATTCTAATTACCGGTGGAACGGGTTCTTTTGGTCATACATTTATCCCAATGACATTGAAAAAATACAACCCAAAACAGATTGTTATTTATTCCAGAGATGAAATGAAACAATGGGAAATGGCACAAAAATTCGAAGAAGACTCTAGAGTGAAGTTTGTAATTGGAGATGTACGTGATCAAGCACACTTATCACGTACACTCAATGGTATCGATTACGTAGTTCATGCGGCAGCAACAAAGATTGTCCCTACCGCCGAATACAATCCATTTGAATGCGTTAAGACCAATATTAATGGCGCAACCAATCTAATTGATGCTTGTATTGATCGCGGAGTTAAAGGCGTAGTTGCGCTCTCGACTGATAAGGCAAGTAATCCTATTAATCTTTATGGCGCAACAAAGCTCGCCTCTGATAAATTATTTGTTGCTGGCAATGCCTATGCAGGTGATCACGACACAAGGTTCTCTGTCGTTCGCTATGGCAATGTTATGGGCTCCAGGGGGTCGGTTATCCCATTTTTTATTAAGTTAAAAGAAACGGGGGAGTTGCCAATCACTGACCCAAATATGACACGATTTATGATCAGTCTTGAAGAGGGTGTAGAACTGGTATGGCACGCTTTTGATGATATGCAAGGTGGCGAGATTTACGTTAAAAAGATTCCATCAATGACAATTACCGATATTGCTAGAGCAGTTAGTAAGACAGCAAAGCATAGAGTTATAGGCATCCGCCCAGGTGAGAAGATACATGAACAGATGATCGGCTTAGAAGATGCGCCGCATACCTATGAGTACAAAGACCACTATAAGATATTGCCTGCTATTTACAATTGGTCTTCTGATCCGAAGCGCAATAAAGGTGGTATTAAGGTAGATGAGGATTTCATTTATTCATCTGGCAGTAATAAAGAGTGGATGAGCGTTAATGATCTGCGACAATGGATTGACGCCAATAGCACTAAGATTGGCAAAATCTAACGCATGCAAAAAAAAGTCCTTATTACTGGCGGATCTGGTTTATTAGCCGTTAATTGGGCGCTGTCAATACGTAATAATTACACAGTTACATTATTAATGCATCATAAGAAAATCTCCTTATCAGGGGTTGATAGAGATGTTGTATCTTTAGACTCATTAGAGAAGTGCTCAACTGTGCTGGCAAAACACCAACCAGATATTGTGATTCATGCTGCTGGCCTCACTAATATAGAAGAGTGTGAATCTAATCCTGATTTAGCAAAAGAAGTCAATGTAGATTTAGCAAAGAATATAGCGATCGTTTGTAGTGACCAAGGCATTAAATTGGTTCATATCTCGACTGACCATCTATTTTTAGGTGATCAAGAGCTGGCCACAGAAGAAAGTATCACCAATCCAGTTAACATCTATGGTGAGACCAAATTGCTAGGTGAGCAGCAAGTTCTAGAAAATTGTAAAGATGCACTTATTGTTCGCACAAACTTTTTTTGTTGGGGTGCGAAATACCGTCAATCCTTTAGTGATTTCATTCTAAATAAATTAAAAAACAATAAACAATCGAATCTATTCTCGGATGTTTACTTTACTCCAATTTTAGTAGATGAATTGGTTAAAAACACACATCAGTTGATTGACTCAAATGCTATGGGTATCTTTAATATAGTGGGTAGTGAGCGTATGTCGAAGTATGAGTTTGGCATTAAACTTGCTAAACACTTTAATTTTGATAGTGGCTTGATAAACAAGATTAGTATTAATGATAAGTCAAGCCTGGTGAAAAGACCTAAGGACATGAGTCTATCTAACACCAAACTTTGCCAAGCACTTAATTGCGAAATTGCTAGTTTTGATGAGCAGTTGCAAACCCTTAAAAAGCAAAAAAACAAAGATGCTGACAACCAAGTTGTATTAGATATTATTCCTTATGGTAGGCATTATATTGATGAAGATGACATACAGTCTGTTGTAAATGTATTGAGGCACGGCATGCTTACACAAGGCCCTAAAGTTTTAGAATTTGAAAAAAAAGTGGCTAATTACGTGGGTGCAAAATACGCGGTTGCTGTTGCAAATGGTACAGCAGCGCTTCATTTGGCCTGTATGGCTCTAGGATTAGGTAGCGGCGATGAAGCTATTACCTCTCCTAATACCTTTGTTGCAACGAGTAATTCAATTTTGTATGTCGGCGCTAAACCAGTGTTTGTTGATATTGATAATCAAACTCTAAATATTGATATTGATCAAATCGAACAAGTAATAATTGACTCAAGTAATATTAGAGCTATCTTTCCAGTACATTTTGCCGGCCTTCCTTGTGATATGGAACGAATCAAACAGTTAGCAGTTAAATATAATCTAGATATTGTTGAGGATGCTGCGCATGCCTTAGGTGCAACTTACAATGACGGTTCCAGGGTGGGCAACTGCCAATATTCAAATATGACCATATTTTCCTTCCATCCTGTTAAAGGTATTGCAGCAGGTGAAGGCGGCATGATCACAACCAATGATTTTGATATTTATCGTAAACTGACACTGCTAAGAAGTCACGGTATCACCAAAGGAAATTTTGAGTTTCCAGGTGTTAGTCGACCAGACAATTCATTGATAAATAAAGATGATGCTCTTGAGAATGGTGAATTGAAACGCTGGTATTATGAGATGCAAAGTCTTGGATTTAACTATCGTATTACCGATATTCAGAGTGCATTAGCCATCTCGCAAATGGATAAGATTGATTTGTTTTTGGACACAAGAAAGTCAATAGTAAAGCACTATGATAAAGCTTTCAAAGGTGTGCCAAATATCACCCCATTACAAACACTTGGTCGAGACAATAGTTCTCACCATATTTATGTGGTCAGTATTGATTTTGACAAGATTAGTATGACTCGACATCAGTTTATGGAAGAACTAGCAGGGCAAGGTATAGGCTCACAAGTGCATTACATTCCTGTGGTCAATCAGCCTTATTACCAGGCAATGGGCTATAATATTGAACAGCTCCCCTCGGTTAATAAATATTATCAAAATGCATTATCTATTCCATTGTACTATGGGTTAACTAATTCAGAACAAAAGAACATTGTTTCGTCAATAAGTTTTTTGCTAAATAAGTGCAAATGAGGACTTTAAAAATACTAGTTGTTGGATGTGGATCAATTGGGCGTAGACATGCAAAAAATGCTTACTCACTTGGTGCAGAAATATCTTTATGTGATAGTAATGAGGATCGGATGTCATCTCTTGCAAAAGATGTAAATGCTAAAGTGTGTTTTTCCAGTTATGAAGAGGCTGCATTAATTAGTGATGCTGATGCTGTAGTGATTTCTACTCCTAGTAATTTACACGCATTACCTGCAAAGATATTTATAGAAAAACATAAGCATATTTTTATGGAAAAGCCTTTGTGTATAGATCTTGAGTCGGCATATGAACTTAAGTCACAATTAAATAATACCCATGTGGTATTTATGATGGCACATACTTATCGATTTAGAGATGAGTGGATTAAAATAAAACGACTTATTGGTAAATTAGACATGGGTAAAATTAATAGTGCTGAATCAATAGGTGGATGGTATCTACCAGATTGGCATATTCATGAAAACTATCGACATGAGTATGCGGCACAAAGAATAATGGGGGGCGGTGTTTTAACTACAAGCCTAAGTCATATATTTGACTTAGTTATATGGTTGTTCGGAGACATTGAAAAAATGACTGGCAGTAAAATGCGGTTGGGAGATTTAGATATTGATGTTGATGATACTTTTGTATGCACGATGAAAACTGATAGAGGTATATCTGTTACTGTTATTGAAGATTTTTTATCAAGATCACCAAGAAGGACGCTTCGTATTAATACAGAATATGGATATATGAAAGTTGATTTTAATAAACAGAACATAAAGATTTGGGATTCTAGGGATAAGAGATTTTTACCAAATACAGCAAATGAATTAAGCAATGGTTCGTTTTTTAAAGTCTTGGAAGATGGTATTCTATATGACCTAAAAGAAGACAAAACTAAGTTGGGATACTCGGGTAACGATGCATATGTTAAAGAAATGGAACATTTCTTTAATCTAGTGAGTAATCAGGATGTTCGTCATGACTTAGATATTGATTCAGGTGTTAAAGTATTAGAGTGTATTTATAGTAGTGAAATCAAGGATTGGCAGTCGTAACAATATGGGTATTATGAAAGTTGGGAGTAAAATTATAGGCGATGGTCGACAACCTTTGATGATAGCAGAGGAAGGACAAGCTAATCAAGGTAATTTTGATATGGCTATTAATATGTGTGAACTTGCAGCGAAATCTGGTGCCGATGGAATTGAATTTCAATTGTTTTTTGCTAAAGATATGTATATACCAGATGATGAAGGGTATGCTATTTACAAAAAAAGAGAACTAACAATTAGTCAGATAAAAGAGTTAATTGATATAGCTCATAGTTATTCTTTGATATTTCAGGTTGCAGGCTTATCTCCAGAGGTTATTGAAAAATGCGCCACATTAGGCGCTGATGTTTTTGTTGTAAACGCAACAGATTTAACAAATCCTGTTATTATTGATGCAGTTTTAGACACTAGAAAACCATTTTTTTTAGCCACTTTAATGGGCTCTATGGAAGAGATAGATTGGGCGGTAGATTACTCGTTGAGAAAATCTAGCTCTAACGTTGGATTGCTACATGGTCAGCATGTTATGTCATCTAAAGAAGGAAATGGTGTGCCGCCTAAATTATTACAACTTGATTGCATTCAAGCTTTTAAAGATAGGTACGAACTTGTTACTGGATTTGTTGACCATACAGACTCTAAGTATACATCTGCATTAGCCGTATCAAAGGGTGCAGACTTAATAACAAAACACTTGGCGCCTGAAAGCTCGTGGAAAGGTCCAGATTGGTCTGTTTGTCTTACTCCAAAAGATTGGCGTATCGCAAGAGAAATATTTCAATATGCTTTTGACGCTCAAGGATCATCAAAAGAAATATCTCAAGCTGAATTAAAGGACAGAAGTCTGCATCGTAGAAGTATTTATATTAATAGATTTTTACCATCTGGTCATATTATATCTAATGAGGATATTGTTATGCTAAGGCCAGGGCAAGGAGGGGTTGATCCGAGAGAAGTGATTAATTTGCTTGGAAAGAAAGTTAAAAAAGATTTAAATAAATATCATCAATTACAATTAAGTGATATTTTTTAGAATATAGTGGAGCGATAAAAATATTATGGATTTAAAATTATCTGGAAAAGTGGCAGTTGTTCTTGCGGGTAGTGCTGGCATTGGTCGAGGAGTAGCTGAGGTGTTAGCCCAAGAGGGTTGTGATATTGCCATTTGTTCTCGCTCAAAAAAAAAGTTGTTAGCCACTACCGATTTACTACGAAATAAGTATGGTGCAGTAGTATTTTCACAACCTGTTGATGTATCAAACGCAGAAGAACTGAATAAGTTTTTTGAAAATGTGATTAATCATTTTGGTGCAATAGATATTCTTGTTAACAATACTGGTGGTCCAAAAACCGGAAAAACTACAGAGTTGTCGGATACTGAATATGGGATTGCGTATGAACTAGTACTTATGAGTAAAGTTCGTGCTTGTAGGTTTGTTATTCCTTATATGGTCCAAAACGGATACGGGAGAATTATTAATATCGAAAGTACAAGCATTAAGTGTGTCATGGATAATATGACTTTGTCAAATGTTTTTAGAAGTGCATCAGCAGCATTTTCTAAAACTTTATCTAGAGAGGTCGTACAACATGGTATACGTGTACATACTATAATGTCGGGTCCGATGATGACGGATCGTGTAACTGAATTGGGTGAAATAGCTGCTAACAATGAAGGTATTACCTTTGAACAATGGAAGCAAAAGGCTCAATCCTCGACACTAATGGAGAGATTTGGAGACCCATTGGAGTTTGGAAATTTTGTCGCCTTTCTAGCAAGTGATAAGTCAGATTATATGACGGGCACATGTATAGCATTTGATGGCGGAATACTCACAACTGTAACTTAGATTTTTAACATATGAAACTTGCCATAATTCCCGCAAGAGGAGGGAGTAAGAGAATCCCTAATAAAAATATTATTTCTTTCTGTGGAAAGCCAATGATATCTTATGCTATTAATGCTGCAAAGAAGTCTAATATTTTTGACCATATACATGTATCAACAGATAGCAAGGAAATTGCAAAAGTAGCAGAAAAACTAGGTTGCCCAGTTGATTTTTTTCGTGATGATAGTTTAGCCGATGATCATACAGGTCTTCGTCCTGTTATGCAGTGGGTTATTGAAAAATATGTGCAAAGAGGGCGTGTATATGATGAAATTTGTTGTATTATACCATGTTCTCCGCTACTGCAATATTCAGATATTATGAGTGCATTTAGTATTTTCGAGGAGGGTGGCAAGAAAAGGCCTTTGTTAGTTTTTGCCAAGTATCCAGTACCAATTGATTGGGCGTTTATTAGCTCTAATGATGGGATGATGCATGCTAAAAAACCTAAAATGCTTTTAGAAAGGTCACAGGATCTAGATGAATATTATTACGAGTGCGGCACATTTACAATCTGGGATAAAAAGCATTTGTATGACGAAAGCACTTTTTCAGAAGGTGTCTTGTCATATATTTTGCCAACAGATAGGGCTGTTGATATAGATACAATGGAAGATCTTGAACGCGCTAAGCAGATGTATAAAATTATTTTTAGCAATAAAAATGAGAATATATAATCAATCTGAGGTCTTGCTGAACAGGGCGTTGCAAGTCATTCCACTAGGGAGTCAAACGTTTAGCAAAAGTATAACTCAATACCCAAAGGGTGTGTCACCACTCTTTATTGAAAAAGGAAAAGGGGCAAGAGTTTGGGATGTTGATGGTAATGAGTATATTGACTTTGTCAATTCTTTAGCTGCCGTTACTTTGGGATATTGTGATCAAGATGTTGACAAGGCGGTGCAAAAACAGATGAAAAGCGGCGTTACTTTTTCATTGCCACATAAGTTAGAGATGAAGGTAGCTGAAAAGTTGATTGAAATCATTCCTTGTGCTGAAAAGGTGAGGTTTGCAAAGAATGGCACTGATGCTACTAGTGCAACTATTCGTATTGCAAGAGCTTATACAGGTAAAGAGCATATTGCTGTGTGTGGCTACCACGGTTGGCAGGATTGGTATATTGGCTCAACTACAAGAGATTTGGGCGTGCCTCAAAGCGTAAAAGAATTAACACATAAATTTGAGTATAATAATATTGAATCACTTGAAAAAATATTTCAAGAGCAGGAGTTGGCTTGTGTGATCATGGAGCCAATGAATGTTGAATATCCAAAAGATAATTTTTTAGAAAAAGTAAAAGAGTTAGCCTATAAAAATAATGCGTTGTTGATTTTTGATGAAACTATTACTGGTTTTCGCTATTCATTAGGCGGTGCACAAGAATTATTTGGTGTCATGCCAGATTTAGCCACTTTTGGTAAAGGTATGGCAAATGGTTATCCTTTATCTGCTGTAGTTGGCAGCAATAAGGTAATGCAAAAAGTTGAAGATATTTTCTTTTCAGGTACTTTTGGTGGTGAAACTTTATCTCTTGCTAGTGCTAATGCAGTGATTGATAAATATAAAGATAAAAAAATTATTGAATATTTTTATGAAGTAGGTAGTTACTTAATAAAAAAATTGAACCAATTGATTGCAAATGAGAGTTTAGAGGGATACTTTGGAGTATTAGGCCACCCATCTTGGAGTTTTTTGCATAATAAAGAACAGGGTAAATACAACAGTTTTGAAATTAAAACATTTTTCTTGCAAGAGATGTTCAGTCGTGGAATCCTGACTTTGGGCTCACATAATATAAGTTTTTCTCATACAAAAAAAAACGTTGATCAATTGCTAGATGTTTATGCAGAAGTGTTACCAATGGTTAAAGAAAATATAAAAAATCAGACTTTGCTAGAGAATATACAAAGCGATGTTTTGCAGCCATTGTTCAAAATTAGATGAACATCTTATTTAGGGTCGACTCTTCATCTAAAATTGGTCGTGGACATGTAATGCGCTGCCTTGTATTGGCAAAGCAATACAGAGAAGACAATGTTATTTTTGCAACTCAAGACTTAAAGGGTAACGCCAATCAAAAAATTATTGATGAGAGTTATAAATTAATTGCATTGAATGATGGCTCTGTCAATGAATTAGTCCAAAGAATTAATGAGCTTAATATTGATATGGTTGTTTTTGATCATTACGGTATTAATAGTGACTTTGAAAAGGCTGTTAAAGGAGATTCAGGTGTAAAGATATTGAGTTTTGACGATGTTTATGAAAAGCATTATTGTGACATTTTGTTAAATCATAATATTTATGCTGATGCTGGTAAATACAAAGATTTAGTGCCTGATTTCTGTGAGATTAGATGCGGTAAAAAGTACACGTTGGTTCGTGAGGAGTTTAAAAAAATAGAAATTAAAAAAACCCCATCTAATAAAGGTAAGTTGGTTGTTTTTGTATGCCTAGGGGGTGCCGATGCGAATAATATTAGTTTACCTGTGTTGGAGATATTGTCCGATTTTGATAATATAATTGTCAATCTTGCTACAACTAGTTCTAATAAGAATATTGAGAAGTTATTAGGCTTTTCCAAACAATACGAAGATATTAATATTTGCATTGATTGTAATGTTGCTGAATTAATGAGTAATAGTAATTTTTCTATTATCACGCCAAGCGTTATTGTTCATGAGGCAATAATTGTTAAATTACCTTTTATAGCTATACTGACAGCAGATAATCAAGAAATGATGTACCAATATCTATGTGAAAATAATTACCCTGTCTTTAGGCAAGATGAACTAAATGAATTACGAATGGAGATTAAAAATTATGTCTAAAGATGAAATTATTGTTAAAAATGAGTACGGATTTTTTGAAATAAAAAATAAGCCTAGTAAAAAAGAGTTACAAGAATATTATGCAAATAAGTACTATCAAGAAGCTCAAGGTTCTTATGAGCTAAGTTATGATAAAGCTGAAATTAAGTATTTATTAAATAAAATTGAGCAAAAGCATGTAGTTGCTAAAACTATTTCTAATATTGAAACAGGAAGTTTATTGGATGTAGGTTCCGGAGAAGGATTTACGCTTAGTCATTTTGACAATTTAGGATGGGATTGTTTAGGCTTAGATTTTTCAAGTGAAGGTATTAAGAGTCAGAATCCAGAACAGGCACGTTTATTAATTCAAGGAGATATCTTTGAGAACTTAAATGATATTATAAAAGATGATAAAAAATTTGATTTAATTGTTTTGGATAATGTTTTGGAGCATGTTTTAAAGCCTTTTGAACTATTAGCAAATCTTAATAAGATTATTAGTGATGATGGGGTTTTGGTTGTAGAAGTTCCTAATGATTTTTCTTTGTTGCAGAAATACTTGATGGAAAACAATTATATTGATAGAGAGTTTTGGGTTAGTCCATTAGAACATTTGTCATATTTTAACAAAAATGGAATAATTAATCTTGCTAACGATACTGGTTGGAAAACTCATAAGATTATATCTGACTATCCAATTGAGCTAGATTTATTAAGCTTCAATTCCAATTATGTCAATAATCCTTCAGTTGGCAAGATATCACATAAAAAGCGTATAGAATTTGATAATTTTATTCATTCTGTTTCTGTTGAAAAGACAAATCAATTTTATGAGAGCCTAATTGATTTAGGACTGGGTAGAAATATAATAGGATTTTTTAGTAAATTATGATGATATTATAGGATATCTTAATGAAGATATTGATAACGGGCGCACATTATTCTGGTAGTAGGAAATCTATTTCTGTCGCACAAATGATAGAAGATATTTTTGATATTTATATCGATAGACGCAGTCCAAATTATCAAGATGGGAGTGAAGCTATTGATCAAATTACGATTGTAAGCCCCAGTTTTCCAGAGGTGGAGTCTTTCAGGTCGGCATTGGAGAAATACCGATGCAAATAGCCATTCTTTCTGATATTCACAGCAATGTTTTTGCATTGGAGCCAGTATTAAGCGCTGTAAAGAAGAGAGGTGTTGACACACTGGTGATTGCAGGGGATTTTGTTGGATATTATTTTTGGCCGAATGAGATGTTTAGTATTTTAGAGGGTTGGAATTTGGTAGCAATACGAGGAAACCATGATGAAATGGTTGGAAAAGCCAAAAGAGATAAGGATTACCTTGCAGAAAAATGTAAGAAGTACGGGAGTGGTTTGAGCGTTGCAATTGAGCAGTTAGATGAAGAAATACTTGTATGGTTGACAAATTTGCCAGGCTCACTTGAATACAAAACAGAAGATGGGAGTATTTTAATTTGTCATGGATCCCCTTGGATTGACGATGAATATGTTTATCCTGATGTAGATGATGAATCATTGGCTAGATATGATAAGCTTGATGTAAAGTGGGTTATTCAAGGACATACACATTATTCGATGCATAAGGAAATTGGCAGCGTTACACTTATAAATCCTGGATCAGTAGGTCAGCCAAGGAATAAAAAGCCAGGGGCGCATTGGGCTTTGCTAGATACAAGTCTTAATAAAGTGGATTTCTTTTGCGAGCAATACGATATTAAAAAAGTGGTTGAAGAATCCAAGAAAAGACATCCAGAAATACCATATTTGGCTAATATTTTAGAGCAAACATGAAAACAGTACTAATTACAGGGATAGGTGGAGATATCGCACAAAGTATTGCAACAATTCTTGCCGAAAGTCGCCCAGAATTTAGGCTGATAGGTGTTGACATGAATGACAGGCATGCGGGATATCTTTTTGTTGATGAACTATTTCAAGTTCCTGCCGCATCAACAATAGAGTACACAGATAGCATCAAGGTATTGATTAAAGAGTATTCAATTGATATTGTCATCCCGACCAGTGAGCAAGAGTTGGCAGTTTTCCAACCTTTGATTGATGAAATGGGGGATAGCTGTATTTCGGTTGGAGCAA
>Ga0105349_10001048_pt1 | contig 11445 bp, 10 predicted proteins | sample EN1Hudseemescosm_FD_83661 | JGI IMG/M metagenome (GOLD analysis project Ga0105349, IMG submission 83661) | Methane-oxidizing microbial communities from mesocosms in the Hudson Canyon - EN1B Hudson Canyon | ecosystem: Environmental > Aquatic > Marine > Cold seeps | place: Hudson Canyon...
ATCCAAAAGCCATCGAAAAAAATAGCTTCGAAATGATTCGCCAGTTAACGGATCTTAATGGTTTAGATCAAAGCCAACAGCAAGTTGTCATGCGTATAGTCCATAGTGTTGGCATGCCAGAAGTTGCCGGTAAGGTGAAGTTCAGTGCCAATGCCTGCGAGAGCGGTCAAAAAGCGCTAGCGGCGGGCAATGCGATCCTATGCGATGTCGAAATGGTAAAACAGGGCATCACTAAGCGCATGATTCAGCAGCCACCGTTATGTTTTCTTAATGATCCGCGAACGGTAGCGCTTGCAAAAGCCAGTGGCGAGACACGCTCAATGGCCGCGTTAAAATTTTGGGGCGATGATCTTGCGGGTAGCATTGTTGTTATTGGTAATGCTCCAACTGCGCTCTATCGATTATTAGAAATGATAGAGCAAGAGAATGAAAAAAAGGGTCGTGCAGAAAATACAAATAAACCAGCATTGATTATTGGTATGCCAGTAGGCTTTATTGGCGCAGCAGAATCGAAGCAAGCGTTATGGGATGTTCATGAACGCTTAGGAGTTGAGTGTATTACCTTATTAGGTAATCAGGGTGGAAGTGCAGTGTCTTCAGCAACTTGTAATGCATTATTACGCTGCAATATTGGCGAGATTTATTAATTATGGCTATTCATGTCATTGGCTTAGGGGTAGCAGAGCAAGCGGTATTAACTGCTAATGCGATGAGTGCGCTCAAGCAAGCTCAGGTTATTATTGGCAGTCCACGCCAAATGGATACTATTTTTAATATTGCCGTTGATCCTGTTTCTAGCCCTATCTCTAAAGGGCAAAAATTTATAGCCCTGCCAAAATTAAATGAGTTAAAAGCGCTATTAACGGATTTAGCGAATAAACAAGTCTGCATTCTAGCCTCAGGTGATCCACTGTATTTTGGTATAGGTCGTTGGCTTTCTAAACAGATTGGGATTTCTGAGCTCTATTTTTATCCTGGGGTTTCAAGCATACAAGCGGCTTGCCATAAATTAGGTTTGTCGCTGCAAGATTGCGATGCAATTAGTTTGCATGGCCGGCCAGTTGAAACTCTTAGAAGCTTAATTCGTCACAATCAAACGCTCGTTATCCTCACCGATAAACACAGTCAGCCAACGCGCCTAGCCCAAGAGTGTTTTGATATGGGTTATCACGACGCAAAGGTTACTGTCTGTGAAGATCTCGGTTATGAAAAAGAACGAGTTCGAAGCTTTTCTATTGAAGCGCTATTAGAAAATTCGAATTCTTCAGCGCTAACGTCTTCTGCTCTCCAGTTTTCAGACCTGCAAGTAACGGTTATTGAAACTGGCATTAGTAAAGTGATGCCGCAGTTCCCAGGTTTTAACGACGAGCTATTTATTACCGGTAAAGAAGCGGGCAAAGGTTTAATCACTAAGCGTGAAGTTCGCTTAGCGGTATTATCATTATTACAACCAAGCCGCGGAGATGTCGCTTGGGATGTTGGGGCAGGTTGTGGTGGTATTGCCGTCGAGTGGGCCTACTGGAATAAAGCAGGGCAAGTACACGCAATAGAACATAACGATCAGCGTTTTGATTGTTTGCAGCAAAATAGCCAGCGCTTTGGTGTTGTGGATAACTTAACCGCCATACAAGGTCGAGCGCCTGCAGTATTAGATTCATTACCTCAAGCGAATAAAATATTTATTGGTGGCAGTGATGGCGAGATGTTAGAGCTATTAGCGTTTTGCTGGATGCAGTTACCAGAGAATGGTGTGCTGGTGGTCAGTGCTGTAATGGAAAAAACCAAGCAGCAGTTGTTAACCTTCCGTGATGAATTATTAATGGTTGGCAGCGCAACAATTGAAACATCACAAATTGCGATTAGTCGTGGTGAAGAACTTGCAGGGCAATTAGTCTACCGCCCTAATTTACCCGTGACCTTATTTCGCTTTCAAAAGAACAGCATCTAATTATGAGCCTGGAAAATAATAGCAGCATGAATGCACAATTTATCGGTTTAGGCGTAGGCCCTGGTGATCCAGAACTCATCACTTTAAAAGCCCATCGTTTAATGCAAAATGCGGATGTGGTTAGCTATCTTGCCAATGAACAAGGCAGCTCTCAAGCACGAGATATTGCTCAACATAGCTTAGAGGGTAGTAAAGCAGGGCAAATAGAAATACCTGTGCCGATGCCAATGAAAAACGATCGCACGGGAGCCAATCTCGCTTATGATCTAGCGGCTGATAAAATCCGTACAGTGATAGCTGAAGGAAAGAAGGTCGTTTTCTTATGCGAAGGCGATCCATTATTTTTTGGTTCGTTTAGCTATTTGTTAGATCGCTTACAATATGAAATGACTTGTGCTGTCGTGCCAGGTATCTCATCGGTACACGCAGCTTCTTCGGCATTGAAGCTACCTCTGTCTATGTTAACAGAATCGGTAGCGATCATTAATGGTCGCCATAGCGATGAAAAAATACGTCAAACGTTACAGCAGCACGATAGCGTTATTATTATGAAAGCGGGGCCTTATCGCCCTAAAATACTGGCGGCATTAGCAGATACTGGTCGTAGTGAAGAAGCAAACTATCTTGAATATATAGGCCGTGATGAGCAAATAATTATTGATGATGTTAGTGAATTGAACGATGAAAAAGGGCCATACTTTTCTTTATTCGTCGTGCTTAAAAATGAGCGTGAAAGGTAGTGAAGGATTTAAGTCAGCCAATAAAAATTATTGCATTAACCGAAGCTGGGCATCGTTTAGCCATACAGATTGCTGAGGGTTTACTGACTGGTATAGATGCTGAAAAAAAACTTGTGGATGTTTGGTATAAACCTAAACCGTTCGCAGAAAAAGTTCAGCAAGCATTTATCCGCGGAGAGCGTCTTATATTTATTTGTGCGACGGGCATTGTGGTAAGAACTCTCGCACCTGTTTTGCAAGATAAGCATAACGACCCAGCAATATTGATACTCGATGAAGCAGGTAAGTTTGTGATACCGCTATTATCGGGTCACGAAGGTGGCGCGAATGACTGGGCAAATCAAATCAGTGAATTGATTAATGCTCAGCTAGTAATGACTACGGCTAATCCGTATTTAAAACCTGTGTATACCGTGGGTATGGGTTGTGAAAGAAACTGCCCACTGTCGCATCTCTCTGAGTTATTAGATCAATGTTTAGAGCAGGCAGGGCTTACTATAGAGCAAGTCACAAGCATCAGCAGTATTGATATTAAAGCTGATGAAACACATTTAATTGCGCTGGCTAAAAAACTGAATAAACCGTTTATCACTTGGAATAAAGGTGATTTAGCAACGGTCGAAGCACAGCTTAGTACTCGCTCAGATTATATTTTAAAAACAGTTGGCGTGTATGGCGTTGCAGAATCAGCGGCACTTTATAGTGCTCAATCTGAAACTGGCCAAACAGCAGAATTAGTATTAAACAAACATAAAAATGCCAAGGCAACGTGCGCGATTGCGCGCTCGTATCCTGGTATTAATAATATTTAAAGTTAATAAACAGAAGTAATAAAATGACCAAACTGTATTTGATAAGCACAGGCCCGGGTGATGCCGATTTAATCGCTCCAAGATCTGTAAAAGCCATTGGCGAATGTAGTGACCTAGTTGCTTATGGCTTATATCTAGATTTATTAGGTAGCGTATGTGATGGAAAAACTCACCACGACTTACCATTAGGTGAAGAAATTGGCCGCGCTCGTTTAGCGTTAGATCTCGCTGCAAGTGGCAAGACTACCGCGCTTATTTCCAGTGGCGATATTGGCATCTACGCCATGGCCACTTTAGTTTTTGAATTGCTCGATATGCAGTTACAAGGTAAAGAGAACCATCCTGAATGGTTAGATGTTGATATTGAAGTGGTACCCGGTATCTCTGCCATGCAAGCTGGCTCAGCACGCATTGGTGCGATGTTAGGCCATGACTTCTGTACGATTTCATTGTCAGACTTATTAACTCCTTGGCAGACCATTGAGAAGCGTTTGCACAGTTGTGGTGAAGGTGACTTCGTCGTCTCTTTCTATAACCCACGCTCGAAGAAACGTGATTGGCAAATTAATACCGCGCGCGATATCTTGTTGCAGTATCGCCCAGCCAATACCCCTGTATTATTGGGTCGCCAATTAACCCGTGAAGATGAAAGCATTACCATTACAACACTCGATAAACTCGATGCTGCTGACGTGGATATGTTCACACTAGTTAGTGTTGGTAATAGCGATACACGTCATATTGCAAACGGTGAAAAAGAGTGGGTTTATACCCCGCGCGGTTACAGCAAAAAATTATAAAGGGCTAATGTCATGAAAGTTTATTTTATTGGTGCAGGTCCTGGCGATCCAGAATTAATCACCATCAAAGCACAGCGTTTAATTAACGCCTGTCCCATTATTTTATATGCCGGCTCGTTAGTACCGCGTGCAGTTCTGGCCGATGTTGAGGACAGTGCTGAACAAATTATTGATACTGCTTCAATTGATCTAGACGAAATCATTGAGCACATGAAAGTCGCTCATAAAGAAGGCAAAGATGTTGCCCGCGTTCACAGTGGTGACCCTTCTTTATACGGCGCTATTGGTGAACAGATTCGTCGCTTAAATCAACTAGGAATCGATTTCGAAATAATTCCAGGTGTTACCGCAACATCTGCTTCAGCAGCTTGGTTAGGTAAAGAGTTAACGCTATCGGGTGTTTCTCAAACCATTATCATGACCCGTTATGAAGGAAAAACGCCATTCCCTGAGCGTGAACGTTTACCTGCATTAGCAGCAACGGGGGCAACATTAGCAATTCATTTGGGTGTGACCCGCATTCATAAAATAGTGGAAGAACTTATTCCACATTATGGCGAAGATTGCCCAATTGCTGTGTGTTATCGCACCTCTTGGGAAGACCAAGACAAAGTGATAGGCACGTTAAAAGATATCGTTGCCAAAGTACGTGAGAAGAAATTCACCCGTACTTCACTAATATTAGTTGGCCATGTTTTGGGCGACGGTGACTTTGATGATTCGTATTTGTACGATGAAAAACAAGCCCATGTTTTCCGCCCAAAAGTAAAACCGAAAAAGCGAAGAAGTGTTGAAGATGCACAAGCGCATCCAACCTTAAAAATATAAAATTGTATAAAAATATAAATACTCTTTAGGAGCATTTTAAAATGACCGAACAAACAATGAATAGCTTAGATGATGTTGTTAATAATCTGCCTAGCGTATTACCAAAGAATAGCGGCATTATTATTTGTGGCCATGGCAGCCGAGCAAAAATTGCCGAAGAAGAATTCAGCTTATTAGCCAAAGGATTACGCGCGCGTTTTCCTACGTTAAAAATCGAATACGGATTTTTAGAATATTCATCGCCGAATATTCACATGGCACTCGATCGTTTACGCGAAGACGGGGTAAAGCATATTTTTGCCGTGCCGGGAATGTTGTTCGCCGCCACCCATGCAAAAAATGATATCCCTTCGGTATTAACCACCTATAAAGAAAGCTACCCAGAACTTACTATCGAATATGGTAAAGAGCTTGGTTTGCACGATGAAATGATCAGTGCTTTTCAGCATAGAGTCGCTGAGTCATTAGGCTATCAAACTTCTGTCGGTGACAAGGGGCCAGCAGTCGGCGATTTGTACGATACTATGTTGGTGGTTGTTGGGCGTGGTACTTCCGTTGTGGATGCCAATGCCGACGCTGCAAAACTGACTCGAATTATCAGTGAAAACCTAGGCTTTGGTTGGTCTGAAACCGTTTATTCCGGCGTGACTTATCCAAGTGTGGGCCGTGGTTTAGAAATGGCATTGAAGCTTGGTTTTAAAAAAATCGTGGTAGCGCCTTACTTCTTATTCGGTGGCCGCTTAATCGACCGTATCTATGCCTATGTTGATAAGGTTGCGGCGGAAAATCCAGACGTCGAATTTATTAAAGCAGATTATCTACGTGATCAATCCCACGTATTAAATACTTTCATTACGCGCATTGCTGAAATTGCTCAGCCAAAAGCTGAAAATGAAGTAGGGCTAATGGAAGACTTTCAGCGTCGCTTAGCGGCTGGTGAAGTTGATGTTCATCACCACCATGCTGAATTCCAGCCAGAGAGTGAGCATTCTCATGAGCACACACATGAGCATTCTCACGGGCACAGTCACGACTCTACTCAAGAGCACTCTCACGATCATGGGCATCATCATGCGCCATACAAGCACATAGCTCACCCGTATGGGCCGCGTACAATGATTAATGATAATGTCTGTTGCTGCTTTATGCGTCAGTTCCCACAGAATGTTATTGATGAAGAGAAAGCGGTTAAAGCAGAGGCAGAAGGTGTGCCTGTGTGTAAGCGATAAAGGCAACTCTTAGAACATGCAGCTGCTAAATGTTAGTTGCTGCATGCATGCTTTTATAACGAATGCATGTCATGAGAATTTGTACTGGCGCATCAGGGAGGTTTATGAAGAAAATATTTTTAGCACTAATAGTCCTAGCAGCCTATTTCACTTTCAGCGGCTCAGACCAAGTAGACCTACACGCAAGTGATGTAGATGCGAGTTGTTCTGTGGTTATGTTTACTACAGATTGGTGTGGAACCTGTAAAACAGCTAAAACCTATTTTAAAAAACAAAATTATTCTTACTGTGAATTCGATGTGGAAAAAGATCCGCTTGCCAACCTCTACTATCAGGAGTTAGACACCGGGGGGGGGCCCACCATTTTAATCGGTAACCGTATGACGCTGGGTTTTTATCCGGATAAAATTGACGAGCTAATGTCTGACTTAGATTGATACCCTCTACGGAACCTATGTCTTAAGTGCTAGTCACATGAGCCAAGCACAAACATAGTAATTCCTATTTATGAAAATCGCCCCCGTTCTACCACGCTTCATTTCTAGCCCAGCCCTTTTAATGCAGGGCTTGTTATTAACTTTGATATTAACCTTAGTATTAGTCATAACGAGCATCTTTTTATTCTCCATCAATGTTTTTCAGCCGATGAATTTGTCAGAATTCAGCGCTGATATTCTCTATAGCATTTCCCTTTCTGGCTCCAATCCTTATGCAGGGCTAACCCTACTCGTCATGCTAGCAGTGGGGTTACGCTTGCTGTCACAAGAGAAGCGCTTTTCTTTTGTATTATCGATTGGGATGAGTCTGGTCTTGCTGTTAAGCCTTAATGCGCTATTGAAACCTTATTTTCAGCACGAACGTCCGCACATTGTATGGCTTGAGCAACAAGGCTTGCTGGATAGCCAGTCTTTCTATCGCTTAGATAAAGGGCAAAGAAGAATGCTGGTGCAAGACAGTTTGCAGCAGCTAGCCCTTAGGCAGCCAGAGCTTGACCAGCCAGAAATTGTTGTGCCGCAAGCCGTACAACGCCATTGGCAGCAGCAAGTGAGCTATTCATTTCCTTCTGGCCATATGCTGTTTGCGACTAGCTTATTCATCGTGCTGGGCTTCTATCTGTTATCCGCCGGCCAGACTGTGTTAACAATGCTACTTTTTTGTTGGTTATTAGCCATGGCAGCCAGTCGTTTGCTGTTGGGGGTACATTGGCCGCAAGACATACTGGCATCAATACTTATCGGTAGTGGTATCGGGGGAATTAGCTTAGGGATAACTCATGCTTGCCACAGATCCCTGCACAAATGTTTTATACAATGGCGGAATCGATTTATAATGCGCCCATAAAATAAAGCAGCACTAATAATCAATACGGAATCACAATGAGTTTTACCAAGCAAATGTTGTTGGGGCTGTTTCTTGGCCTTGGCATCGGCATCTTCCTCGGCGAATTTTCACAACCCTTTTCTATCGTTGGCAATATTTATATCGGTCTACTGCAGATGACGGTACTGCCTTATATCGTAGTTTCTTTAGTGGCCAATTTAGGGCGTATTTCTTGGAGTGAGAGTCGGGGGTTATTAATCTCTGCGATATCTGTATTAGCGCTCATATTAATACTGGGGATGGGCATGCTGGTTGTTATTCCTTACGCCTTTCCCGAATGGCAAAGCGGGTCCTTCTTTCGGGCTACTATGGTTGAGTCTGCTAAGGCTTTTGATCTGGTGGCTATGTATATTCCGGCGAATCCTTTTAATTCACTGGCCAATAATATTGTGCCAGCAGTGGTGTTGTTCAGTATTTTATTGGGGGTGGGTGTTAGTGGGGTCACGGGTAATGGTGGCTTTTTACAAGGGCTAGATGTAGTTGAGGCGGCGCTGAATCGCATCAATAAAATGGTTATCAAGTTAACTCCAATCGGCATATTAGCGATTGCTGCGGGCACCGCGGGCACTATTTCTGTGGATGAGTTAAGTCGACTGCAGGCCTATTTGGTTACCTATACCGTCATCGCGCTGGTGCTTAGCTTTTTGGTGTTGCCGCTGCTGGTTTCTGCCGTTACTCCCTTTAGCTACAAAGATCTGGTCGCTATTCCTAAAGATACGCTCATCATGATTTTTGCCACGGCGAAAATTATTGTGTTAATGCCGCAGTTGGTAGAAAACGTTAAGGCGCTATTTCGCCGCTACGATTTAGAAGATGAGCATGTGGATTCTGGTGCGGAAGTATTAATGCCTCTGGCCTATCCATTTCCGAACTTGGGCACTTACGTCATCTTAATGTTTATTCCTTTTTCGGCTTGGTATATGGGCCGGAGTTTTGACTTTTCCGATCAGGTTGTCTTTCAGGCGGCCTCGTTATTAAGCAGTTTTGTTGCACCGATTATTGGTATTCCTTTCTTGTTAGATCTAATGCGCGTGCCAGCAGATATGATGGAACTGTTCATGATGTCTACCGTGTACACAGATCGAATTCGGGTCGTGCTAGGGGCGGTGCATTTGTTATCCCTTACAATTGTCGTGCTGGCCATTCGTAGGGGCGTATTTCGTTGGAATATTGCCGCGTTACTTAAGGCGGTCGCCATTTCGGCCTTGGCGATTGCAATCTCTTTATTAGGGGTGCGTGCCTATTTATCTCAAGCGATGGATGGTGCCCAAAATGGTGGGGAATCATTGGTGCAAATGCGCTGGATGGATAAAACCGTCGACGTTGAGGTTTATAAAGACTCATTACCCAGCGCTGATAAATTAGTAGGTACAGAAGATAGAATCGCCACCATCATGCAGCGTGGCACGTTACGGGTGGGTTATTTAGCCGATTCATTGCCTTTTGCCTTTTCTAATAAGCAAGGAGAGGTCACAGGTTTTGATATAGAGATGGCGCACATGCTAGCCAGAGATCTTGGGGTGAGCTTAGAGCTGGTTCGCATCAAGGCGAGCGAGATTACTGAGCTGTTTAATAGCGGGCAATTGGATATTGTGATGTCGGGCTTAGGTATTACTGCCAAGCGTGCGTTGCAGTGGGAATTCAGTGCTTCACCAATGGACTTAACGTTAGCGGTGCTGGTGGAAGACCATCGACGTAATGAATTTTTGACACTAAAAAATATGAAAAATAATACCAATCTTAAACTCGGAATTGTGGGTGCAGATTCTGCCTATAAACATTTATTAGAGAATATTATTGATAATGTCACTCTAGTTTCTGTGACTTCTCCTCGAGCGTTTTTAAAAGGCAATGTACCTAACCTTGATGGCATCATTTATTCTGCCGAAGGTGGCTCAGCTTGGACTCTGTTATATCCCAGTTATACCGTAGTGGTGCCAGAGCCTGGAAATATCAAATTATCCATGTCTTACCCTCTGCCTAAGGGCGATGTCGATTGGAAGCGTTTTGTTTCGCAGTGGGTAGAGATAAAGCAGAAAGAAGGCACGATTAGCGCCTTGTTTGATCATTGGATACAGGGCAAAGGAGCCGAGGATACGACCCCTAGATGGTCGGTGATACGTAATATTTTACATTGGGTCGATTAAGGCCTTATTTACTTAGCAGGCTTAACTGTTACTCTTATTAAATTCTTTTTTATGGTTAGAGGCCTTTGTGTACTTATTCCAATCACACACCATCATCGCGATTGTTCTAGCGATTGCTCTAGCGACTATTTCTATTCCCGTGCTGGCGGTTGATATTTCTGACGCTTCAAAAAAATCGGGTATCAATGCCCCAGCAGTAGAATCTTTTGGTTTTGGTAAAACCCCCGGTTACTTGCTAATGCCAATTCCTATTGTTGATCCTACCATTGGTAATGGTCTAGCACTGGGTGCGATGTTTACATTGCCAGCTGACTCCGATCAACACACAAGACAAACCAATAGCTATACCGTGGGGGGCTTCTATACCGATACTGGCAGTTGGGCGATTGGCTTGCAAGAGCAAGACTATTTTTTGGATGATTCACTGCGCTTGAGTACTGCTCTTGTTCATGGGCAATTTAATCTGAAATATTATGGCAGTAGTGCAGATTCTCCTTTAGCCGATAATCCTATGGATTATTCATTAAAAGGTACCTTCCTAAAGCCGCGTCTACTGCTGCGCCTATTTGATAGTAACTTCTTTTTAGGATCGCAGTTAACGGTCTCAAGAATAAAGACCAAGCTTGACGAATTTACCGATGAAATTCCACAGGAAGACATCGATGATAAAACCTATGGATTGGGTGTGGTCGGGCAATACGATAGTCGTGATAACGCGTTCTCTGCGACTCAAGGCAGTTATACCGAAGTGACTTATGATGTTTTTGATAGAGCAAGACATTCTGGTTTCAGTTATAAAAAAATGGAAAGCTTTTATAATTATTATGCCACCCTCAATCCTGGTTGGGTCGCTGTCTTTCAAGCACAAGCCGACTTCTCTCATGGCGATGTTCCCTTTTATGCTTTGCCTTACATTAATCTGCGGGGTTTTCCTGCAGGGCGTTATATTGCACAAAATGCGGCATCTCTGCAGACAGAATTACGCTGGACTTTTGCTAATCGCTGGGGCGCTTTAGCGTTTGTTGGGGCGGGTAAAGTTGCCGATGATATTCGCGACTATGGTGATAGTGAAACGATAGGGTCGTATGGGCTGGGTGTGCGGTTTATGGCCTCGGTAGAGGATAGAATTAACTTAGGTATTGATTTAGCTTCAGGCCCTGATGATACCGCAATCTATTTTCGTATAGGTGAGGCTTTTTAACGCGATCATTCAATAAAAATTCTCACTTGCATATAATGTTCTAAGGCTAAATATAATGATAAGAGTTAATAGATTAACTGCGCTGGTGGCTCCTCTGTCATATACCGGCATTGTATTGGCGGTGGTATTTTTTTCTATCTCGCTTTCACCTTCGTTATTGCCTAGACCTTATGCCTTGCAAGGGATACTTTCTGGCATCGTGCTCGCGCTTGGTTATGGTCTTGGAGTTATCATCAAGTGGCTTTGGGACTACTTACGGCTGCCGCTTTTAAGGAATAAAGTTTTAATTATATTTAAAATAATAATTAGTATTTTGAGTGCCGTATTGTTTTTTTATTCCGTCTACTATTCCAGCCAATG
>Ga0105349_10001052_pt1 | contig 11422 bp, 6 predicted proteins | sample EN1Hudseemescosm_FD_83661 | JGI IMG/M metagenome (GOLD analysis project Ga0105349, IMG submission 83661) | Methane-oxidizing microbial communities from mesocosms in the Hudson Canyon - EN1B Hudson Canyon | ecosystem: Environmental > Aquatic > Marine > Cold seeps | place: Hudson Canyon...
AAAAAGCATCGAGTGCATTGCAAGCACTTGGTTTCAAAGTTAAAGAGGCCGATAAAATGCTTAATGCCATTAGTGACGATTCACTTTCAACTGAAGAACTGATTCGTCTAGCATTACAAAATAAATAAAATCTAACAAAATACATAAAATCTAACAAAATACATAATCTTTAGGTTTGCTATAATTAAAGCATGTTTAAATTTTTACTATCCCTGCTGCTTTTACCTGTTATGGCTTTATCGCACCCAATGGCTGAACTTAATCAAGCTTATTCAGATAAGAGTAAAGACTACCAACCCAGAACAAGACACTTAGATAAAAACGATCGTGCTAAATTTGTCAATCACTTAATTCTTGCCGATTCACCCTATTTACTTCAACACGCACACAATCCAATTAATTGGTACAGCTGGTCAGATGAGGCATTTAACAAAGCACGCACAGAAAATAAGCTGATTTTTTTATCTATTGGCTATGCAACCTGTCATTGGTGTCATGTTATGGAAGAAGAAAGTTTTGATGATTTAGAAGTGGCTGAATTAATGAATCAATATTTTGTTGCCATTAAAGTAGACCGTGAAATCCAACCCGATGTTGATGCTACATTTATGAATATTTCTCAACTAACCACCGGTGGTGGTGGTTGGCCACTAAATGTATTTTTAACCCCTGATGGTCGTTCATTTCTAACCGATACTTACATTACTAAAGAACGATTAATATCGGTTATTCCTCAACTGCAACACTTGTGGCAGAATGAAACTTGGAAAATTACCGCACTCGCCGATCAAACCGTACAAATGGTAGACACCATAAAAAGTACACAAAATTCTCTACAGGCCATTACCCTAAATCAAACTATTTTTAACAAAACCACTCAATCTATTCTAGCTAGCTTTGATGAAATTCAAGGTGGTTTTAGTGAGGCACCAAAATTCCCACATGAAAGTCTATTATTGTTTTTACTTGATGAACAAAAACGCAACCCATCAGAAGATAAATTAACCGCTATTACCACCACACTTGATGCTATGGCGACTGGTGGTTTTTATGATGTAATTGGTGGTGGCTTCCACCGTTATTCGATTGACAACGCCTGGATGGTGCCGCACTTTGAAAAAATGCTTTATAACCAGGCACAACTTTCATTAATATATACACGCGCTTATCAACTCACACAAAAACCACTCTACAAACGCATTGCCAAGCAAACGCTAGACTATGCTTTAAAAGAAATGCAAGATGAAAGTGGTGGTTTTTTCTCAGCGACTGATGCCGACTCTGAGGGAGAAGAAGGCACATTTTTCATTTTCTCAAGCAATGACCTCCAATCCATCCTAAACACTGAACAATATCAACAGGCATTAAAATGGTTTGATTTATCCAAACATACAGAATTTGAAAGTAAAAACGTAATTCGCTTTCATGACGTGAACCAGTTGCAACCGACTGACTACTCAATAGTGGATGCCTTTATTGACAATATTTATCAAGCCAGAAGTGAGCGCATTCCACCTTTAACTGACAATAAAGTTTTGTTATCTTGGAACGCACTACTGGTGCAAAGTTTTATTGAGGCCGGGCAAGCCTTTGATAATCCACATTATCTCAGTATAGGTATAAACACAGCGCAATACTTATTCGATCAATTTTATCAGCACAATCAACTTTACCGAGTTTCTATTGACCAGCGCATTTCTACTCCGGCACTGTTTGAAGATTATGCATATTTCACACAAGCTTTATTAGCAGTATTCGACCAAACACATGATCAAGTTTGGTTGGACCGAGTAAAACAATTAGTGCAGCAAATGAATACAGATTTTTGGGATCAACGAAACTTTGGCTTCCATATGAGTGCTGGTAAAAAACACCTAAACCTAAGTCTGAAACAAATCTATGACGATGCACTGCCTTCTGCTAATGGTATCGCTTATCAGGTTTTGGTTAAACTATCCACAAGAACTACCAACCCGGATTATGCTGATCAAGCGCAGCAACTGTTAGGTACAGTCTCTAGCTTGATTAAAAAAGACCCCTATAGTTACACTTCATTCATACAAGGCTTAAACAGCGTCATGAATGGTGAGACATCTAATGTACAGTATACCTACCAAGGCCGTATTCGCATACATACGCAAATACTCGACAATAATGAACTACTCATCAATCTAAGTCTCAACCCGCTTTGGCATATTAACTCTAATCAACCGTTACAAAGCTCGCTGATTGCCACGCAAGTCAACAATATGGATGCTGAGCATTGGACAATCAAAAAAGCTGATTACCCTAAAGGTGATCTGGCTAAATTAGGTTTTTCAAAAGATAAGATTTCAATCTATAAAGACCAAGTCAGCATCAAGCTTGCCTTATCGCAACGTTCGAAAGATTATGTAAAACCAAGCCTTTCCCTAACTTTACAGGCTTGTAGTGATGAAGTCTGTTTACCGCCAACAACACTAAGATTAAGACCTTAAGTGGTTTTGGTTAAGCGCTTTACCCAATTCACAAAATCATAGTTAATCAAGTACAAACAAGGGAGTAACACCAAAGTCATTACTGTTCCGAATAACAAGCCGTAACCCAATGATAAAGCCATAGGCTGTAAGATAAAATCTGTGCCACCAATGCCATATGCTAATGGAATAACACCTGCCAATGTTGTTAACGTTGTCAATACAACAGCACGTAAACGATCTTTAGCTCCTTGAATAATAAACTCATGCGCTGATACAGTTGCATCCACTACTTTCTCTTTTAAATAATTTAGGTGTGATACTAGTACCAAAGAATCGTTCACGATCACACCCACTAATGCCAGTGTGCCTAAGATTGCAAAAAAGCTGAGTGTTTCTCCATGAAAAAAGAAAGCCCAAATTACGCCAATCACCGAGAATGGAATAGCGCTAAGCACCAATAATGGTTGAGTATAAGAATTAAATAGTAAAACTAATAATAAAAATATGCCAAAAATAGCCATTACAAATGCCTTTTTAAAGCTGTCCATCGATTGCATGGTTTCTTTAGCACCGCCCTCGCCAATTACGCGGATATTTGGAAAACTATTATCCAAATTTAAGCGCTCTAAAGCTTGAGACATAACCAAACCAACTGTCGTAATCTCATCGTTAATACTGCCGCTAACAAGCGTTGATCGTTGACCATTGAAATGATTAAAATCTGGCTCCCCCTTAATTTGTCTAATGCTCGAAAATTGAGAAATTGGAATCAAATTTCCTTTACGGTTATTAACTTTTAATGTTTTAATAAAATCTTGTGAATGTTGATTATCACCAAAATACAATCTAAAATTTACATCATGCTGCCCATCCCGTATATCGGTTACATCAACACCCGTAAAAGCGGTTTTTAGATACTGATTGACTACTGAAAAATCCACCTCTAATCTTGCCATTTTTTCAAAATCTAATGCCACTTCAATGCGCTCCTTTCCTGGCTCATCATCACGATCAATATTATCTACGCCATCAATAGAGGACAGAATCTTTTCTAACTCATTGGCAGCAGATTGGCGCTGGATATTGTCACTACCGACTAAATTAATTTCTACATCCTCACCTTGTGGTGGACCAGGCCTTCTAATAGAAAACTTTAACTTTTCAGCCTGGGTGATTTCTCTTGCTCTCTTCTTAAGCTGCTTTAACAAAACTTTTGAAGTCTTCATCCTTTCACTTGAAGGTGAAAGCTCAATCTTGAATCTAGCCACATGAGTAAAATATTTACCAACATTAGCAGTAACAGACTCTAAATCATCGCCTACTACCTTAGTAATCAGGCCTTCCACTTGCTGACTGACTAATTCAGTGCGAGCCAACGAACTACCGACAGGCATCTGCAATCTAGCGTTAATAGTGTCCACACCGATAGCAGGAAACAGTACAAATTTCATATTAGTTTTTGCAAAATACAATGAGGTAGCTAACATTAGTGTAAAGACTGCAATAACAACATAGCGCCATTTAAGCATAACCCTTAAAAAACCTTCGAACCATAACTCTACTGCATCAAACCAATGGCTATTTTTAACTTTTTCATGTGAGCTTGCTAAGTGTGCTGGCAAGGCTATTGATACTTCTAAGAATGACAGCGATAAAGCAAAAATCACCACAATCGGAATCACATAAATAAATTTACCCATGGTGCCATCCATCAAGAACATTGATGAAAATGCCAGAATAGTTGTTAATATAGTAGTGATCACCGGCATAATTACATGTTTAAAGCCACGTATTGCTGACTTAAATCGATCTTCACCGAGTTGTTTATGGTGGTGTATACTCTCAGCAACAATAATAGAGTCATCTACCACAATACCTAACACCAAGATCATAGCTGCTAATGAAACTAAGTTAATGGTCTCGCCACTTACGCCTAATAATGCCACAGTACCTAACAGACTCACTGGCAAACTGATGGCCACCCAAAAAGCAGTCTTGAATGACAAGAAAGCACCCAATACAATCAACACTAATACCAAGCCCATCATGCCGTTATTGGTGACAATCTTTAATCGATTACGTACATATTTCGACAAATCTGACGAATAAAAGATTTCTAATTGATTGCCATACCTATTGGCATTTAATTCAGTCATTCTTTCTTTAACCAAATCTACTGTATTTATCACATCTGCTTGCTCTTGCTTACGTATGCGTAAAATGAAACCTTTCTTGCCGTTCACGCGAATAATTGACTTTTCTTCTACGTTGTCATTCTCAATTGTGGCAATATCCTTTAGACGTATGATTGGACCTTGGAAAGTCGATTTTAAAATGACATCGCCCGCTGAATCTGCTTGATCAAATTTGGCTAATACAACAATATTCTTCTCGTTAGTTTGACTGTGGTTTGTGCCTACCGTGTAGCGCTTATTACGCTTTGAAATTGCTTCAATAACTTGTGGTAAAGATAATTTATATTGGTTAAGTTTTTCTGGATCAATCCTAATTTGTATTTCTCGATCTCGATAACCATCTTTATTAACCTCAGATACGCCATCCAATAATTCAAGCGAGTCAGCAATATTATCAGTAATTTTTCTGAGTTCAGAATAAGTTAGATTCTGGGCGCCAAGACTAATCTTAATAATACTTTTTCTAGAGGTTTTCTGGTCACGCACATTAGGTAGATTTGTTACTTCTTTCGGCAAAGATTTAATGCGATTAACCGCATTCCTAATATCTTGCTTGAGTGTATTTATATCACTTACATCTTGTGAAAGTGTGATGGTAATACGAGACCTGCCTTCTCTAGAGACTGAATTAAACTTATCAATACCTGAAATATTGCTCAACTCATCTTCAATTACATTGGTGACATTTTGCTCAACATCTTCGGGTGAAGCGCCAGGATAAGCAGTTGAAATCGTCATGACTTCAAAGTCAACTGCTGGGAACTGATCTCGTTGAATATTACTAAGTGCAAGCAAACCAATTGCAATGACACTTACCGTAAAAACCAGTGCTAACTTTTTTTGTCTAACAAAGAAATTAAGGATACTGTCCATAATGGATTAGTATACCAATAGTGGTGCGCTTTATTCTCTAGTCAGAATTTTTATTGCGTGCTCTCTTACGCTCAATTTCGCCAAGAATACGTTTACGAATACGAGTAGAGTTTGGTGTGATTTCTACCAACTCATCATCGTCAATAAATTCTAAGGCTTGCTCTAAATCCAACTTGATTGCAGGTGTCAATGACACTGCTTCATCTGTACCAGAAGCACGTACGTTGGTCAGCTGCTTGCCTTTCATGACGTTAATTACAAGATCTTTATCACGCGCATGAATACCTACTACCATGCCTTCATAAACGTCACTATTGTGTTCAACGAAGAATTTGCCACTCTTTTGCAGGTTAAAAATCGCATAGGCCACGGCTTGGCCTTGATTCATTGAGATTAACGATCCATTAGAACGCTGACCAATCTCACCTGGTTTTTGTGGCTTATAAGCATCAAAAGTTGAGTTCATCAAGCCAGTACCTGTGGTCGCTGTTAAAAATTCCGTTCTAAAGCCAATTAAACCACGCGCTGGGATATTAAAATCAAGCTTAACTCTACCATTGCCATCAGGCATCATGTTAGTTAGTTCAGCTTTACGCTCACCAAGTTTCTCCATTACTGTGCCTTGGTGTTGTGTTTCTACATCAACACTAAGATCTTCAAATGGCTCACAAACTACACCGTCAATTTCTTTTAAAATAACTTGTGGTCGACCCACTGCCAACTCAAAACCTTCACGACGCATGGTTTCAATCAGAATTGATAAATGCAATTCACCACGACCAGAAACAATAAATTCTGATGGGTCCTCAGTATTAGCAACACGTAGAGCTACATTGTAAATTAATTCCTTATCTAGACGATCACGGATGTTTCTTGAAGTGATATATTTACCATCTTGTCCTGCGAATGGTGAATCGTTGACACGGAATGCCATTGATACGGTTGGTTCGTCTACGCTAAGTGGTGGCAAAGCTTCTGCATTGTCCACATCACAAATAGTATCTGAAATAGAGATACCTTCAATGCCCGTAATACAAGCAATGTTGCCCGCTTCAGCGCTATTTGTTGAGATTTTCTCTAAGCCCATAAAGCCCATCAAATCAGCAACTTTTGCTTTGCGTTCAGTACCATCAGCACTGATCACCATGACTTGTTGGTTTTTCTTAATCGTACCACGAGTGATACGACCAATACCAATTGCACCAATAAATGAAGAGTAATCTAAAGCCGTAATTTGCATTTGCAACGGCGCTTCAATATCTACTTCTGGCGCTGCTACTTTTTCAATGATGGTTTCAAACATTGGCAACATATCACCTTCGCGCACATTATCTTCTAATGAAGCATAACCATTAATACTGGAGGCGTAAATAATTGGAAAATCTAACTGCTCATCAGTTGCACCCAATTGATCAAACAAATCAAACACTTGGTCGATTACCCAATCAGGACGTGCCGCATCTTTATCAATTTTATTAATCACTACGATTGGATTTAGACCCTGGTCAAATGCTTTCTTAGTCACAAAACGTGTTTGTGGCATTGGACCTTCTTGTGCGTCCACCAATAACAAGACTGAATCCACCATTGATAAAACACGTTCCACTTCGCCGCCAAAGTCGGCGTGTCCTGGGGTGTCAACGATATTGATATGATAGTCGTTCCACTTAATTGCTGTATTTTTTGAGCTAATGGTAATACCACGTTCTTTTTCCAAGTCGTTAGAATCCATCATACGATCGGTTGATTCAAAACGATCATCAAAGGTTTGAGACTGCTCAAGCAGTTTATCAACCAATGTAGTTTTGCCATGGTCAACGTGCGCAATAATAGCAATATTTCTAAGTTTGGTATTCATACGAATAAGTGAATGCGAAAAGGCACTATTATCCCGTAAAATACCATTCAATATTAGAAATTATTGATATAACTATTTATGGGCAAAAAAGGCAGTTCTGGTCGCTGGATGAGTGAACATCTGAGTGATGAATATGTAAAAAAATCTCAAAAAGAGGGATATCGATCACGTGCTGTTTATAAGCTCACTGAGATAATTGACAAGGACAAATTCATTAAGCCAGGTTCACGTGTACTTGATTTAGGTGCTGCTCCTGGTGGTTGGAGTCAGGTGGCAATTAAACTGGCAGGCAAATCAGGCCAAGTTATTGCCAGCGATATTCTTGATATTGATCCCATCCCTGGTGTGGATTTTTTGTGTGGTGACTTCACGCAAGACTCAGTTTATGAAGAACTATTGCAACTAACTAAAGGTCATAAAATGGATGTAGTGCTCTCAGATATGGCACCCAACATGAGTGGACAACTCTCAGTTGATATTCCAAAATCTATGTATTTATGCGAATTGGCACTCGATATGGCCATTAAAACACTTACACCTAAAGGTTATTTCTTTATTAAAGTATTTCAGGGTGATGGTTTTGATGGTTTTGTGAAATCTTGTAGAGAAGTATTTGTTAAAGTCACTATTCGCAAACCTAAAGCCTCAAGGGCGCGCTCTAAAGAAGTATATCTTTTAGCAAGTACGCTAAAATAGTTATCTATGAAAAATTTTGAGGACATTCAAAACCTAGTCCAAGACGATATTACTAAAACCGATCAAGTATTGATTGATCATCTTAGTTCTGATGTGGCACTAATTAACCAAATGAGTGGTTACATTATTGGTGCTGGTGGTAAACGATTACGACCATTACTTTTGTTGCTTTGTGCACGAGCAACTAACTATCAAGGCGAACATCATCATTTAATGGCCGTCGTGATTGAGCTGATCCATACAGCAACACTGCTACACGATGATATCGTTGATGAGTCTAACACGCGCCGAGGCAAAGAAACTGCCAACGAAGTTTGGAGTAATGCGGCCAGTGTTTTAGTGGGTGATTTTCTTTATTCTCGTGCATTTGAGATGATGGTAAAGCCTAACTCAATGCGCATTATGACGTTACTCTCCAAGGCCACCAATGAGATTGCCCAAGGAGAAGTTATGCAGCTACTTAACTGTCAAAATTCAGCGCTAACTGAAAAAGAGTACTACCGCGTTATCGAAAGAAAAACAGCTGTGTTATTCCAAGCAGCAACACAAATTGGCGCTATTTTATCAAAGACTGACAAACAACAAGAATCAGCACTTAGAGATTACGGCCTGTATTTGGGTAATGCATTCCAAATTATCGATGATGTGCTTGACTATGAATCTGACTTCGATACCATGGGCAAAGAAGTGGGTGACGACCTTTCTGAAGGTAAAACCACACTACCCATGATTTACGCCATTGAGAATACATCAGGTAAAGAGCGTGAAACACTCATCAACGCCATTGAGAATGCTGACAACAGTCATATTGATAAAATTATCGACATCTTATCATCAGTGAATGCTTTTGATTACACACAAAAAAAGCGAAAGAATCAGCCGATTTAGCCAAACAGTCTCTTGTTAGTTTGCCAGATTCAAGCTACAAGCAGGCATTGATTCTATTGTGTGACTTATCCTTACAGCGTAAATATTAATGCTTACAGCTGAGTTAAAAACTCAAATTCGTCAATCATTCGAAGCCGCCAAAGATAGTATGCCTGATTTTAAAATTAGGCATGCACAAAATAAAATGATTGCTGAGATCTCAAAAACCTTGTCTGGTGAATACCCTGATAGCAACCCCATTCTATGTGTTGAAGCGCCAACTGGTACTGGTAAAACCATGGCTTATTTACTCAGCGCCATTCCCATTGCCAAAGCACAGAAAAAGAAACTGATTGTTTCCAGTGCCAATGTTGCCCTACAAGAGCAACTACTCAATAAAGACATCCCTGAGGTGCAAAAAGACTGCTCAGTCAATTTTGAATATGCACTAGTTAAAGGACGTTCTCGTTATCTTTGTGTGCGTAATCTGATTAATTTAGTCGAAGACAGTACCAATGAAAATGAATTATTTGATAATGCCTTATTGTGGGACGCGCCCCCTGGTAAATATCAACTTGATCAACTTGGTGAGATGTTGGAAGATTATTCTGACAAAAAGTGGAATGGTGAAATAGATGACTTAGAGCAAACACCAGATGGATCCTTATGGTCAAAAATCGCTTGTAATCGTTTTACCTGTACAGCTAAAAATTGTGAATTCTATAACGACTGCTCCTTTTTTAAAGCACGTAAGAAAATCACCAAGGCCGATGTTATTGTGGCTAATCATGATTTGATTTTGGCAGATTTGAATACCGGTAATACGGTATTACCTGATGTCAACGAATCTATCTATATCTTTGATGAGGCGCACCATCTTAATAACAAAGCCTTGTCGCATTTTTCACTTGGTGCTAGCACCGAATTTATTAAAACCAGTATCAAACAAACTCAGGGTGTGAGTGATCAGGTTTGTAAATTAACACAACAAAATACTCTTGATATTCCTATTAAATCAATCGATGATTACTTAACTGACTTAACTGAACTGTTCAAAAGTCTTGATTTTGATGAGGACATCCATCTATTTGAACAAGGTGTGGTCGCTGATTCAGTTCAATCTATTTGTCAAAACCTGTTTACTACGATTGGCACTATTCACACGCAGTTTGAGCATTTAAAAGACACTTGGTCAGATTATTTAAAAATAAAAATAGTGGAAAAATCTATTTCTGATCCGCTTAATAACGCTCTGGGTGAGTGCGAACAGCACCTATCTTCTATTTTGTTGTTGTTTTCTTCTTTGTTGCAAGCAGATGAAGTTGGTCGTCCACCACATTCTCGTTGGATTGAAAAAACCATCTTAGCCAATAAGAAAACCAACTATATCATCAATAGCGCACAAATTGATATTTCACACAATCTGGATCAACTCATTTGGTCAAAGGTCGCAGGTGCAGTTTTAACTTCGGCCACCCTATCCTCGCTTGGTAGTTTTGAAAGACTCAATCAGCAATTAGGTTTGGTTAAGGCGGAGAATCAATATCTGCGTTTGCCCTCACCTTTTAGTTTTGACCAAGTAGATTTTATTGTAGCTAACTTTAAAAACAACCCAACACAAGTCTATGAACATACACAAGAAGTGGCTGCGCAACTTCTGGAGCGTATCGATAGCAATGAAGGGTCATTGGTACTGTTTGCTTCTAATAAGCAAATGCAAATGGTGGCTGATTTAGTAGAGCAAAAACTCGGTTGTGATTTATTCGTGCAAGGAGAATTTTCTAAAAAACTCATTTTAGAAAAACACATTAACTTACGAAAACAAAACCAAGGTAGTGTAATCTTTGGCTTAGATAGCTTTGCCGAGGGGGTAGACCTTAAAGGTGATAATCTAACTCATGTGGTGATTGTCAAACTACGTTTTAGCGTACCAACCTCACCTATTGAAAAAACTACACAAGATTACCTGCAGTCTCAAAATCGTAATCCATTTATGGAAATCTCACTGCCTGATGCATCGCTTAGACTTATTCAAGCCTGTGGGCGGCTGATTCGTACTGAAACTGATACAGGTAAGATTACGATATTTGACAATCGCTTAGTCTCTAAATTTTATGGAAAGCAATTACTTCATGCATTGCCGGGTTACAACATTGTTGTTGAGTAATTTAAAAACGCCAGAAAGCCTTATGCAATAACGCTATCAGCGTTAATATCTCTAAACGTCCAAGTAGCATTGAAAAGCTTAAAATCCACTTCGCCGAATCACTGATATCACCATAATTAGCCGCTACTTCTCCCAAGCCTGGACCTAGGTTGTTAATACTCGCTGCCGTTGCTGAAAAGGCAGTGATTTGATCCAATCCAGTAAACATTAATGCAATTAAGATGATAATAAAGGCAATCACATACAATGAGAAGAAGCCCCAAACTGATACTAGGGTTTTTTCAGCGACGCTACGCTGATTCAATTT
>Ga0105349_10001053_pt1 | contig 11408 bp, 9 predicted proteins | sample EN1Hudseemescosm_FD_83661 | JGI IMG/M metagenome (GOLD analysis project Ga0105349, IMG submission 83661) | Methane-oxidizing microbial communities from mesocosms in the Hudson Canyon - EN1B Hudson Canyon | ecosystem: Environmental > Aquatic > Marine > Cold seeps | place: Hudson Canyon...
ACTAATAGAAGATAAAATAGAAAACTATGTAAAAGAAAAACAAGAGCACCAGTGTAACTATCGCTTTGTATTTAAAGAGTGCCCTCATTGCGGTGATGAGAATGACATTGCAGCGCGAACCTGTATTCATTGTAAAGAAGTATTAGTCGACCCTGATGATATGCTTAAAAAAGCATTACAACTAAAAGATGCCAAAGTTATTCGTTGTGCTGGCATTAGCCTAAGCGAAGATAAGGGGAAGTTGAAAATAACCTACCACGATGAAGAAGGTGCCGAGCTAAATGAGTCATTTGACTTATCTAAAGCGAATCAAGCTAAGGCATTCAACAATCTATTTTCAAAACGCCTTAGTATTAAGCTAGCCTCTGCAGAAAAAATCAACATCGACAGCATAGAGCAAGCCTTAAAATTTGCTAATATATTCCCCTATCCTAATTTCGTTATCGCCAGAAAACAGAAATATTACTGGCGAATAAGGGATAGAATCTTTGATTATAAGGGCAATTATAGAAAGGCGAATGAACTAGGTTAAACCCACGCCAGCTGCATTATTATTGTTATGATTATTGATATTTATTAAAGTTATAAAACTGTAAAAGATCTTCATATTCCTTACTAACTTTAAATTTCTTAAACTCTTCGGCAAAGAGCCTTGCTAATTCAGAACGCTGTTTGTTTTCATCTAATTTCTTAGCAAAAGCCAAGTACTGAGGATCAGAATCAATAGCGGGTGACAATGCAACAATACCGTTGAAATCCCCACGATCCTTAAACCCCAAAAACTCTTGATAGCTCATCATCGCCATATCATGGCGGCGATTCTGCAACATACTTTCAATTACAAATTCATCTTTCACAATATCTCTCTCAATATGATGCAGACCGTCAAAATACATACCATGACTATACCCAAGCTGAACTCCAATTAGGTAATCATCTAATCCTTGTAAAGTACGATCAAATTTGAATTCATGCGCACGCTCTTCTAGTGCGATGAGCACCCAGCGTGTTTCAGAAAGAATATTATCAGCATGGTAATAAGAGAATTCCTCCCTCTCTTTGGTAAAACCATAATATGAAATGGCATCTACCTTTCCCTCAGAGAAATTTTTAGTCGCCCTACTCCAGGGTAAGGATACAAACTCAACTTCAACATTAAGTTTTTTAGCAACATAATGAATCATATCAATATGCAGCCCAGTTAAAACCCCTTCTCTCACCATTTCTAAAGGGGGGTAATCTCCACTGCCTCTGGCGATTCTTATAACTTTGGCATTTTCTGCTGCTATTTCGTCTGCCGAAGGGTTAGCACTGCATACTTGAGAATAGAACAGCGAAAAAGGTAATAGCAATGCAAGGACAAAACTCAGGGTTGCTATCATAAGGAACTCGCTTGCGACTTTAGTTATGTATAGCTCAGCTAATTAAAAATGCGAATAACTGTCAGTAAAAACAGACTCTTTCTCACTCAGGCAACTTCGTCTTAGCCAACCGAATACCATCAAAAACACTAATCCCCCAGCAAAGCATAAAGCCATAGCCTGCATAGTCCTGCCAGCCCATATTAAGGCCAGAGATGCCTTGCATTGCCTCCAACATAGAAACCATGTCAGGGGCGACTTTTCCTGAGATTAACAGATCCATCAATGCCTGAGCTTTCATCATGCTTATTTGAACAAGACCAATAAAAAATATGATCGCTGGAATAATAGTTAATACTGCTCTGCGGTACATCTTAATCGCTAAATAGCCAAATCCAGGAAATACCAAACCTGATAACAAGGCGACTTTAAATGATGACTTCTTTTGCATATTTTCAATCCATACTCTTTAAATAATGATCCGCCGCGGATAGTTCAAACTGACTAAAAACTTTAATCCCATGCTCTCTCAGCAAGGCTGTTGTTACACCTTCACCAGAAATTTTATTCCTACTAAACTGACCATCATATATCCACGAACTACCGCAAGACGGACTCGATTCTGTTAACACCGCCAGCTTAATATTCTCTGCCTGACACAACGCCAAGGCACTCTGGGCGCCTCTAATGAACTCATTACTGACATCCACTCCTGATTGCGTCTTCGCTTGCACTCTCTTAGTTTGCACTCTCTTAGTTTGCACTCTCTTAGCTTGCATCGCTTGAGTTGGAATAATTTCAGCCGCTGGCCTTGGCACAGGCAAGCCACCACTCATTTCTGGACAAATAGCCAGCAATCTCCCTTGCTCCTGCCAACGCGAGATAATAGAAAGCGCCTCCAAACTTACTTTATTTTCAATGTCATAAGCTGTGCCATCATACCGAACTGGATTCGATAGAAAGCAGGCACTGATTAATATTTTTTGCACAAAGTTAGCCTTAATACCTTATTATTTTTAGTCTGCCTATGAAATGTGTTCATTTCAACCTACTTTCTAACTGGCTTAATGATTAGCAACTTCTAGACTTAAGCTATCTATTCTAATAGAGCTAGGCATGAGAATTAAATCGCCACTATTGATAACATTAATATCGATTATACTGGGCTTTCAACCTGCACAAGCAGCCGAGCCTATCATTGTTGTTTCAGATACCTGGGAAAACTTTGTTTCAGAAGATGGCTCAGGCTACTACCTAGACCTGTTACGAATGGCCTTTCCTAGCCCTCAATATGAATTAAAACTTTCAATCCTTCCTTATTCCCGCACCTTATACACAATAAAACAGCAAAAGGCAGATATTGTGCTGGGTATTTGGGCCAATGAATACAATCATTCACTACTCTCTAAGTACCCCGTCGAAGTTGATTTATATGATGCAGCACTAAGAAAGGAGCAGCCTCACATTAGCGGCATAGAATCTTTTGATAAGTTAAGAGTCATCGCTCGAGTCGGCTACGATTTGGATGGCCTACTTAACGACCCGATGAGCTATGAGGAATATACCGATATTGGCAGCATGGTAAAAATGGTTCAATATAACAGAGCCGATGTCCTGCTAGATTATGCTGCAGAGTTAGAGTTGGCCATCAACCTACAAGAGTTAAAAGGAGAGCTAATCATTCAGACAAATGTATTAGCTGAATACGCCTACTTTGGCTTCTGCTCTAAGCCAAGTTGTGTTGAATTAAAGCAAAAGTTTGATCAGTCTTTTATTAAGCTCCATCAAGAAGGTCTGGTCGAAGAGCTATTAATAGAAAACCAACAAAGCACTGCCGCCCTGCCCCCCCTTAAAACGATTGAAGAACTCTATCCTTAATTAGCCCAACTTTTTCTGCAGGCATAAAAAAGCCTCTTAAAAGAGGCTGTTTTATCGGTGGTATTACTTACTAAGAGCTAGGCTTTAGCAAAAGAAAACTGCGCATTAAATTGCTGTAAGCGCACGTTCTGCTGTCTTAAGCATATTTCAATCTCATTGAAGCGTGTCTGAATAGCACCACCCTCCCATTTTTCTTGTAGGGACTTATACGTTTCTTGATATTTACCCGTTTGCAGTTCAGTCCATTCATTTAGAAGAACTTTAAAGTCATCATATTCTTTTTCTAAAGTCAGCTTCCACTGTTCGATATTATCGGCAAACTGATCGCTATTGCTGGCTTTTGCAAGCTGCTCGTTAGCGTGTTTGAATTGCATTTTCACTTTAGCGCGCTGAATTTTAAAATCAGGTACTACCTTCAAATTCTTAGTAAGCCCAACCCAAGAGCAAGCCTTAATAAACCACTTGGTCGGATCCCAATGGAACCAACGAATACCATTACGATAATCTGTTTGGAATATGTGGTGGTAATTATGATAACCCTCACCGTGAGTTAAAAAAGCAAAGAAGGTATTATCACGGGCAGTATTCTCATCCGTATACGGCTGAGAGCCCCATTTATGAGCAATAGAGTTAATAAAGAAAGTAATGTGATGTGCCACAACTAAACGTGCCACACCCGCTAGTAACAACATACCGATGACATCACCAAAAATTAAGCCCAATACAATCGGAATACCGAAGTTCATGCCTAAAGTAATCGGGGTGTAATACTTGTATTGCCACATAACGATAGGGTCATTCATTAGGTTTTTAACGTTATCGAAATTTACCTGGCCACTTGGGTATTTACGTAGCATCCAGCCCATGTGAGAGAACCACAAGCCACGCTTAGCAGAATATGGGTCTAAATCTACATCATCACAGTGCCTGTGGTGTACTCGGTGACCTGAACACCAATCAAGAATTGTATTTTGCATCGCCGTTGCGCCCCACAATGCGTACCAAACACGTAATACTGGGTGAGCTTCATAAGCATTGTGCGACCAGAGGCGATGGTAGCCCCCAGTAATAGACATCCCTGTTAACCAAGTAATGGCAATAAAAGCGACAACCGCTGACGTATTGTAGCCATAAAAGAAACCGTACAAAGGCACTAAGGTTAATAAAATTAAGGTACTCACCGAGAACATAATCACGGGTAACCAATTTAGTGGTGGCTTTTGCTCTGTATTACTACTCATAAAACAACCTAATTATTAATGACTCTTAAAAAGCATGCTCCATCATACCAGCATGTAATATCTGGATACATGATAACCGATTTTATTTCAGCGAACATCTGTTCCGCGAAATTAAATACTGTTTTAGATCATTTCTCGTCTAACTTTACGGTTGCATGACTCCTTATACCCATTTCACTATTACTTCAGTCTAGGTTACCTTAAGTGCCATATCACTGTTAAAAATGGATATTTAATGACCACTGATAGCCCAATAGCCTTAGATAATCGATTATTTAAGCAAATCCCTGGCCCAAAAGGCAGCTTTCTTCTAGGTAATCTCAGTGATTTTAAACTAGAAAAAATACACTCTTTCCTGCAAGGCACAGCCCAAAACTACGGTTCTCTGTCAAGAATTCGCTTAGCTAATCAGCATGCGATCATACTATCCAACCCAGATACCGTTCAGCAGTGTTTAAAAAGACGGCCTGATGCATTCAAACGTTATTCGGCGATTGAGACCGTATTTTCAGAAATGGGAATCGAAGGGGTATTCTCCGCAGAAGGTGAAAAATGGAAGCGCCATCGTGAATTGATCATGCCCGCATTTAAGCCTGCGCAGATTAAGGCCTTCTATCCAATATTAGATAAATTCTCTAAAAGGCTGAATCAAGCTCTCTCTCTGGAGACAAGCTCAAAAACTACGAAGCGCTCTGTTGATATACAAGCAATATTCAAAAACTACACCACTGACATTACAACTAAACTTGCCTTTGGGGTAGATACCGACTGCCTAGGTAATCAAGAATCCGAGTTGAGAAACAGTTTAAACAAGGTATTCCCGATAACCAATCAGCGCTTAAAAAGTCCCTTCCCTTATTGGCGCTTCTTTAAACTTAGGCAAGATCGTGAGTTTGAAAGTGCGATTAAAACAGTAAAATTGCATTTATCGACTTATATATCCAATGCCCAAATAAAATTGGCACAAGATCCTGAGCCAAGTAATATTTTAGAATCAATGATCATTGCCACTAATGATGAAGGCGACCAGTTTAGTGAGGCTGAATTACTCGGCAATGCCATCACTATTCTATTGGCGGGTGAAGATACCACAGCCAATACGCTGGCCTGGACCATTCACTTTCTAGCCAGCAATCCAGAAATCCAAACGGCTATTCAAAAAGAGATTGATGACGCACTAAATAGCGAGACTCTAAGCTTTGATCAGCTCGATGACTTCCCTCTTACCTTTGCTGCCGCTCAAGAAGCAATTCGCTTAATGCCAGTCGCGCCGCTTATGTATATGGAGAATATTCAAGATGAAATCATTGAAGGTCATCACATACCTGCGGGCACATTGATTTTTATGCTGCTAAATCATGAGAGCACCAATCCAGAGTTATTTGAGAACCCAGAACAGTTTAACCCTCAACGCTGGCTAGACCTCAGTAGCGAACAAAAACGAACCTATAGCAAAGTGCTGATGCCGTTTGGCGCAGGAGCTCGGCTATGCCCTGGTCGTCTTTTATCCTTTATTGAAATGAAGTCTGCACTCATCACAGTGTTGAAACAATACACTTTTAGCCATCATAATGGCGAAGACAAGACTGAAGACAGTTTTGAATTCACCTTAGTGCCTAAAGGCCTGAGGGTGAATATTAAACGTCGTTAACTCTTATGCTGCCTTCTAAGATTACTTGCCAGTGAATTTGGCCTCTCGTCTCTGTAGGAACGAAGCGATGCCTTCTTTGGCATCGTCACTCTTCATTACTTGAGGCAAATCTGCGAACAATGTTTTTAGCGCAGCTTCTTGCCCATGTATTCGGCAAGTTTTTGCTGATCGTAAAGCTGCCTGTACTCCGAGCGGCGCCGCTTTGGCAATTTTCTTAGCAATTGTGCGCGCGTGTTCATGTAATTGATCATGTTCGACCAATTCTTGCACCATTCCCCACGCTAATGCTTGCTGAGCGCTGAACTCATCACCCGTTAGAATATAACGCTGAGCATTACTCCAACCTATTTCTCGTGGCAAACGGACAGTGCCACCACCACATGGATAAATTCCACGTTGAACTTCTAGTTGAGCAAAGCGGGCTTCTGGCGTCGCGATGCGAATATCAGTATTCAATAACAACTCCAACCCCGAAGTATAACAAATCCCCTGAACAGCCATGATCACAGGTTTGGTTAATACCTCTCCTTTATTACCATAAGGGTCAAGGTGCTCTGGCGGTAAATCAGGGTACTCGCCATTAGCAAAAATAGGCGCCCACTTATCTAACTCTAAACCTGAGCTAAAATGCTTACCATTGGCCTGTACAACCGCGACTCGCAGCTCAGCATCATGCTGCAAGCGATACATAGCTTGGGCTAATAGGAAATAGCTTTCAGGATCAAGCGGGTTGTACATTTCTGGGCGATTGAAGGTGATCGTCATAATGTGATCACTGACTTCTACAATTAACTTTTCACTCATAGCGGCATCCATATTTTTAAATTCAATGATTTTTACGATTAAAACCAATCGGCTTTCATTGCCATACAAGTCTCATCAAAGCCTTGCAGTAAATTGGCTTGATGCTCGACTTTAGGTAATTCCCAACGAATGAAATACTGGGCTGCTTGAAGTTTGCCCGCGAGAAACTTTTGATTTTCTTCTGAGGCATTTCCTTCAGAATTATCGGCACCAAAAGTCTCAATCGCTTTATCTGCCATTTCAATCCATAACCAAGCGACCACCATCTTGCCCATCATATCCAGATAAACGGCAGAATTAGCTAAGCCCTTCTCCACTTCACCTTTTTGTAAAGCACCGCCCAATGTCATAGTTGTTTTGATAAACAGGTCGAGAAATCTTTGATATTCAGAAACGAGTTCTGCTAACTCTGATTTATCTTTCGCTGAGTTTTCTTTTACAGAGAGCAGAGTTCGTTGGATTTTTTGCAATAAAAGTTGCTGTCCTTTACCGTTGTGCAACCATAACTTACGCCCTAATAAATCCAATGATTGAATTCCATGGGTACCTTCATGAATCGGATTCAAACGGTTATCGCGATAGCACTGCTCAACGGGATAATCTTTGGTATAACCTGCTCCAGCCAAAACCTGAATCGCTAAATCATTCGCTTTTGGCCCGTAATAAGAGGGAAAGGATTTAACGACAGGAGTTAATAAATCTAATAACAAGCCGCTATCAGCATCTCCACCGACTTCTGATTCATCCACTAAACGCGCTGCTAACAAGCACAAGGCCAATGACCCTTCGACAAAACATTTTTGCGCTAAAAGCATGCGTTTCACATCAGTATGTTCGATGATATTTAACGGTTTACTGTTCGGATCCTTACTCACAACCGAACGGCCCTGCGGACGATTTTTTGCGTAATCTAGCGATTCCAAATAGCCGCGATAACCAATCATCGCTGCGCCGGTGCCAACCCCGATACGCGCTTCGTTCATCATTTTAAACATGTACTTCAAACCATAATTAGCTTCGCCAATCAGAAAGCCTTGGCACTGGTTATTTTCGCCAAACTGCAATACCGTACTCGTAGTACCGCGATAACCCATTTTATGTAGTAGACCTACCAGCTTCACATCATTAGGCTCACCTAACGTGCCATCGTCATGAGTTAGTATTTTCGGCACGATGAATAATGAAATCCCCTTCGCTCCTCTGGGTGCACCTTCAATGCGCGCCAATACCAAATGAACAATGTTTTCAGTAATGTCTTGATCGCCGCCAGAGATATACATTTTCTGGCCTTTGATACGAAAGCTACCATCGTCTTGCGGAGTCGCTTTTGTGGTGAGGTCTCCTAAAGACGAACCCACATCGGGCTCTGTCATCGCCATTGTGCCGGAAAAACGACCATCAAACATCGCAGGTAAATACTTCTTCTTATGCTCATCTGATGCAAAGGCATTAATCAGATTCGCCGCCGCACTGGTTAAAAATGGATAACCTGAAGTCGACGGATTTGCCGACATGAAATAACTCACACAGGCAGTGTGAATAATGGCAGGCAGCTGCATACCGCCATCATTATAGCGGTGACGCGCTGCTAATAAGCCCGATTGCGAGTAATGCTGCCAAGCCTCTTTCACTTCTGGAATAGTCGTTACAGATTCACCATCAAATTGAGGCTCATTGGAATCAGCCTTGGCGTTATGAGGTAAAAAGTAGTCAGTGGCTATTTTCGCAGAGGTCGCAATAACACCATCAAAGGTTGTCTTATCATGGTCTTGGTAAAAAGACAGTTCGGTCAACTGCTCAGCTTGGAAAACGTCATACAATAAAAACTCTAAATCTTTCGTATTAATCAAATTCGACATTACTGGATACCTAGATGAAATCTTAGACTCTAGTATCAGGCTTGCGCTTACCGCTTTGAATTGTCAATATAGACACAAATAGGGTCAAAAGTGACATTTAGCAATGATTAATATTTATGTTCTAGGGTTTAACCAAGCACTCGCATCTGCAATCACAGGAGTGGTCGATCTGTTTGCTCTTGCAGGTGTGACTTGGAATCGGATTCAGCAGCAAGATACGGCAATGGCTTTTCATGTGCAGTTAGCCAGTGAACAAGGCAAAAACATTCAATGCATTAATGGATTGCAACTTGCAGCGCATTGCAGTTTCAGTGATGTAGAAAGTATTATAGAAAAACAATGTTCGAAGCTAACACCTGAGACGAATATTCTGATAGTACCTACAATCGGCGGACCGATTCAGCAAGCTTTCAATAATAACCCTGCATTGATTCGATTACTGAATAAAGCCAATATCGTGGGTTGGACCATAGCGGGCAATTGCACAGGTAACTTCCTCTTAGCGGAAGCAGGTATCTTAGACGGTAAATCAGCAACAACCCACTGGGGTTTCGAAACTGAATTTAAGCAACGCTACCCGCAAATAAATTTACAAGCGGAGCAGCTCATTACCCGAGATGAAAACATCTTTTGTGCAGGCGGTGGCATAGCCTGGTTTGATTTAGGATTACACATTATCGAACGTAGCGTCGATTTTGAAACGGCCATGCAAACTGCCAAAGCCTTTGTTATTGATTACCGCAGAGATAGCCAGCTGTCGTATTCCTTAATGCGAATTGCCAAACCTCACCAAGATGAACTGGTGCATAGCATTCAAGAAATGATCGAACAAGACTGCACAATATCATTAAGCATCGATGAACTCGCAATACAAAATAACGTTTCCCAACGCACCCTTATTCGCCGCTTCAATAACGCTTTAGGCGTACCCCCGAATACCTACCTGCAATCAGTGCGCATCGAACGCGCTCGCAAGATGCTAGAAGAAAGTGATTACAATGTGGACACGGTAATGAACAAGGTGGGTTACGAAGACTCGAGCTCTTTTCGTCGATTATTTAAAAAGAAAACTGGCGTTACTCCAACGGAATACCGCACACGCTTCAGCCGGCGTTTATAGAATTTACGTATTGAATTAAAAAATTAAAAAATTAAAAAATTAAAAAGAGGCTTGCACTTGTATTTGCACGTCAAGGCAAGCCTTAATACGCAAAACAAAGCGCATGAGACACCTAATTCTAATGCTAGAGAATAGATGATAAGACAGATTGATTGAATCGGGATCCTGCAACAATCAACAGAACCATTTACTCACGAACAGACATATAGAACAATTCTGTTTGATGACACTTCATTGTCATAAAGCGCCATCAAACAAATTAAAAAGATTACAGATTATTTAACCCCTGCAAACTCACTTTCTGGCACAAGGCTAATACCGCTGCTGGCCTTGATGGTGAAATCACCAGACTGACCTGAAGAGTATGTTGCAGCCGTAATTTTATAATAATCCACACCATCACCGGCATAAGTATCGAAGTTCAGACGAGAATTATAACCATCACCGCCATCATCATTGTCCGACTGCCAATTAGTCGTAATTTCTTCAACATACAAATACGTATCAACGCTAGACATCAAATCAATCGTCACATTAGAACCTTCGGCAACCGTTAATATGTAGCTAGGGTTATTGCTCGATGCACGATCACGACCGCCTGAGTTATTCCAACTTCCAGTCATAGTCCCAGTGAAAGGCACGGGTTCAGCAGAACCTTCAGCCGTATCAAAAGTTAAGTTACCGGCAATTGGAAAGTGGTCCGACAGGTCATACTTAGTAAATACGTCCGCATGGATACTACGAGGAATAAGCACCTTGGCAGAAGAAGAAACAGGGGTCAGGTGAGCGGTGGAATACAAAACATAATCCAAAATTTCTGGCGTACAATCGGTCCAGTTATTAATACGCCCATCGGCGGTAAATTTATAACCCCCGTTACGAGGCACTTCTTCCGCGTTCAGAACACTCAACATAGTATTGTATTCTTTCGGGAAGTTTTCTTTATCAACATTCAAATCACCGGCAATGATCACAGGTTCGCTGGTATTGATGTTGCGGCTATCGATAAAATCACGCATTTGCTGGAACTGGCTTAAACGCGTCGCCTGATTTTCAGCCGATGTCCAAGCTTGGGTATGGCTACCGAAAACGTGGTATGGGTTTCCACCTTTATTAATCTTCGCGTACATCACCCCTTTTGCCGACATACAATCTTCCGCATCACAGGCGTTAAAAGCAATTTGAGATTCAGCATCGATAGGATAACGGCTAACGATTAGTACCCCACCATCTTCAACCGAACCGGAACGATCGACAACGCGAGTCTGATATGGGTATTCAGTTTTAAGCCCATTTAAAAATGTCTCGCGACGGCTATTATCAAACAATTCAGAGAATACGATGGCATCATAGCCCTTCACTTTATTCTTCAGCAGGTTTAATCGCTCACTCACATCCTTCGATACAATGCCCGGTAGTAAAGCCCATACGTTATAAGCCAAAACATTGAAATTATTATTCAGACCACGAGTCGCAGTTTCTGCTTGCGGATGA
>Ga0105349_10001066_pt1 | contig 11362 bp, 7 predicted proteins | sample EN1Hudseemescosm_FD_83661 | JGI IMG/M metagenome (GOLD analysis project Ga0105349, IMG submission 83661) | Methane-oxidizing microbial communities from mesocosms in the Hudson Canyon - EN1B Hudson Canyon | ecosystem: Environmental > Aquatic > Marine > Cold seeps | place: Hudson Canyon...
AAATTAGAGCTTAGTAGTGCGCAATATCAAAAAATTACGGCCAGCAATACTAATCCGAATACTCAAAAAGCATCGAGCGCATTGCAAGCACTTGGTTTTAAAGTTAAAGAAGCTGACAGAATGCTTGACGCTATTATCGATGACTCACTCTCAACTGAGGAACTGATTCGATTAGCATTGCAAAATAAATAAGATCTAACAAAATATGTAATCTTTAGGCTTGCTATAATCAAAGCATGTTCAAATTTTTACTGCCTCTGCTGCTTTTGCCTATTGTGGCTTTATCGCACCCAATAACTGAACTTAATCAAGCTTATTCAGACAAAAGTAAAGATTATCAACCCAGAACAAGGCACCTAGATAAAAACAGTCGTGCTAAATTTGTTAACCATTTAATTCTTTCTGACTCACCCTATTTACTTCAACATGCGCACAATCCAATTAATTGGTATAGCTGGTCAGATGAGGCATTCAATAAAGCACGCACAGAAAACAAACTGATCTTTCTTTCTATTGGTTATGCAACCTGTCATTGGTGTCACGTCATGGAAGAGGAAAGTTTTGACGATTTAGAGGTAGCCAAGTTAATGAATCAAAACTTTGTTGCTATTAAAGTAGATCGTGAAATCCAACCTGACGTTGATGCTACTTTTATGAATATTTCTCAACTAACCACCGGTGGTGGTGGTTGGCCACTAAATGTATTTTTAACCCCTAATGGTCGTTCATTTTTAACTGATACTTACATGACTAAAAAACGATTAATGTCAATCATTCCTCAACTACAACACTCGTGGCAGAATGAAACTGGGAAAATTACTGCGCTTGCCGACCAAACCGCGCAAATAATAGACACCATCAAAAGTACACAAAATACTCTGCAAGCCGTTACCCTAGATCAAACTATTTTTAACAAAACCACTCAATCTATTCTAGATAACTTTGACGAGATTCAAGGTGGTTTTGGCGAGGCACCAAAATTCCCACAAGAAAGCCTATTATTGTTTTTACTTGATGAACAAAAACGCAATCCATCAGAAGATAAATTAACTGTTATTACCACTACACTTGATGCCATGGTAACTGGTGGTTTTTATGATGTAATTGGTGGTGGTTTCCATCGTTATTCGATTGACAACGCCTGGATGGTGCCGCACTTTGAAAAAATGCTTTACAACCAGGCGCAACTTTCATTGATATATACACGCGCTTATCAACTCACAAAAAAATCACTCTACAAACGCATTGCTGAACAAACGCTAAATTATGTTTTAAAAGAAATGCGAGATAAAAAATATGGATTTTTCTCAGCAACTGATGCCGACTCTGAAGGGAGGGAAGGAATATTTTTTATCTTCTCAGACAGTGACCTTCAATCTATCCTGAATACTGAACAATATCAACAAGCATTAAAATGGTTTGATCTATCCGAACACACAGAATTTGAAGATAAAAACGTAATTCGCTTTCACAACGTGAACCAATTACAACAGGCTGACTACTCAATAGTGGATGCCTTTATTGATAAGATTCACCAAGCCAGAAGTCAGCGTATACCACCTTTAACTGACAATAAGGTTTTGTTATCTTGGAACGCACTACTGGTGCAAAGTTTTATTGAGGCTGGGCAAGTCTTTAAAAATCAACACTATCTCAACATAGGTATAGACACAGCACAATACTTGTTCGATCAGTTTTATCAAAATAATCAGCTTTATCGTGTTTCTATTGATCAGCGTGTTTCGGTCCCGGCACTGTTTGAAGATTATGCTTATTTCACACAAGCTTTATTGGCAGTATTCGATCAAACACATGACCAAGTTTGGTTAGACCGAACGGAACAATTAGTGCAACAAATGAATACAAATTTTTGGGATCAACAAAACTTTGGCTTTCATATGAGTACTGATAAAAAACACTTAACCCTAAATCTAAAGCAAATCTATGACGATGCATTGCCTTCTACTAATGGTGTTGCTTATCAAGTTTTGGTTAAATTATCCACAAGAACTGCCAACCCAGATTATGCTATCCAAGCGCAACAACTGCTAGGCATAGTCTCTGGCTTGATTAAAAAAGACCCCTATAGTTATACTTCATTCATACAAGGATTAAATAACGTCATAAATGGTGAGATATCTAATGTTCAGTATGCTTACCAAGGTCGTATTCGTACACACACAAAAATACTCGATAACAATGAATTGCTTATCAGCCTAAATCTCAACCCGCTTTGGCATATTAACTCTAATCAGCCATTACAAAAATCGTTGATTGCCACGAAAATTAATAATATGGATACTAAGCATTGGGCAATCATAAAGGCTGATTACCCTAAAGGTGAGATGGTTAAATTAGGTTTTTCAAAAGAAAAAATATCTATATATAAGAATCAGAACATTATCAAACTTAAACTAAAAAATCGCTCAGAACATTATATACCGCCAACACTAAGACTGTCGCTTCAAGCTTGTAGTGACAAAATCTGCCTACCACCAGCTATAGTGATACTAACTCCCTAATATTGATATCTTAGTTTGTTTCATCCAAGATATCAATTCGTCATTAATAATATAAAAACAAGGCAATAGAACAAGTGTAATTACTGTTCCAAATAACAACCCATACCCTAATGCTAATGCCATAGGCTGCAGCATTAAATCGATCCCTCCAATACCATACGCTAGTGGAATCACTCCGGCAAGAGTAGTTAATGTAGTAAGTAAAATTGCCCTTAATCTATCTGTAGATCCTTGAGCTACCCATTTAATAACATTAATCTTTCCTAATGATTCTTTTTTCATATAGTTTAGATGATTAACCATTACCAATGAATCATTAACAACTACGCCCACCAAAGCTAAAGATCCCATCATTGCAAAAAAACTCAAAGGCTCACCATGAAAGAAAAAAGCCCAAATAACACCTACTGCAGAAAATGGTATAGCAAGGAGAACAAATAAAGGTTGAGAATAAGAATTAAATAGCACCACAAGTAACAAAAATATACCTATCACAGATATAGACAAAGCATCTCTAAAACTATTCATAGAATCTGTAGTCTCTCTCTCACCACCCTCAGATACATAACGAACCGTTGGATATTTTTCTTTAAGATTAAGTTTATCTAGTGAATCTTCCACTATTCTTTGTATAGTAGTGCCATCATTAACACTGGCACTTAATACAGTGGACCTTTCTCCACTAAAATGATTGATATCAGGTTCACCATCTAATTCATTGATTGATATAAAATTCTTAGCCGGTATTGGCATACCTTTTTTATTAGCGATATTTAACTCTTGAATAAACTTTTCAGTATTTTCACCTTCATTCAAATAAATCTTAAAATTAATATTGTTACTTCCATAACGGATTGTGGTGGCATTAATGCCAGTATAAGAGGCACGTAAATAACGATTAACTTCATTTGGATCAATATTAAATCGTGATAATTTATCTTGATCAATGACTAATTCTAGGCGCGGCTTACCAGGATAATTATCACGTTCAACGCCATCAACACCATTCATATGTAATAAAATTTCCTCTAAATCCTTAGCGGCGGCCTCTCTTTGTTGATTATTTGGACTTATTAAATTAATTTCAATATCTTCACCTCGACGAGGCCCATGCCTGCTGGTTTTGAATCGAATTTTTTTAACATCTTCTATTTCTGCCTCCCTAACCTCTGTTTTTAAAGCGGATAGTATTTCTTTGGTAGATCTACTCCTTTGATTGATGGGTTTTAATTCTATTTTTATTCTTGCAATATGATCAAAACGACTGCCGATATCACTAGAAATAGAATCTAAATCATCTCCCAACACTTCCAAAGCAATATCTTCAACTTCTTGTGATACATCTGATGTCTCTTCTAATGAACTGTTTAGATTTAATTCAACTTTCCCCCTGATAGTGTCAGATCCTTTTTTTGGAAACAAAGTGAATTGCATATTATTGAATGCTAAATACAACGAACCTATAAAAATTAAAATAAATACAAGCACCACCCAATATCTAAAACGCAATACCTTGTCCATAAAACTCACAAACCAACGCTCAACAGAAACAAACCATTCTCGCTCCTTAGCTACAGAAGTGCCTCCTGATAAATGCGCCGGTAAAGCGAAGGTTACCTCTAAAAATGATAATGACAATGCAAATATAACAACCAATGGCATCACATAAATAAACTTACCCATCATTCCTGTCATCATAAACATGGAAGAAATGGCAATAATAGTGGTTAATATAGTAGTAATTACCGGCAAAATAACACGACTAAATCCTTCAATAACAGCTTGATAAGTGTTGCCTAATTTCTCTTTATGGCTATGAATACTCTCAGCAATAATAATACTATCATCTACAACCAAACCTAGAACTAGTATCATTGCTGCCATCGATATAAGATTAATCGTCTCGCCAAAAAAACTAAGTAATGCAACAGTTCCAAATAGGCAAACAGGCAAACTAACTGCAACCCAAAATGAAGTTCTAATATCTAAAAATATACTAAGTACGATTAATATTAAAAATAACCCTAAAATTCCATTATTAGTTACGATATCAAGTCTATTTCTGACATTTTTTGAATGATCAGATGTATAAAATATTTTTATTCCTTTTGGGTATCTTTTCTGTAAATCCTTTATCTTGCTTTTAACAAGATTAACGGTTTTAATAACATCTGCTTGTTCTTGCTTTCTAATACGAAGTATGAATCCTTTATCCCCATTAACTCTGACAATTGACTTCTCAACTTCATTACCATTAACAATCTTAGCAATATCTCTTAAATAAATAATTGGTCCATCGAAAGACGATTTGACAACAACTGACTCAGCATCTTTAGAATTTTCAAATTGAGTTAAAACAACAATATTCTTCTCATTATAGATCTGATGATTTGTTCCAGCTGTGTAACGAATATTATTCTGATTGATAGCCTGTATAACCTGCGCTAACGAAATACGATGTTGATTTAATTTATTATTATCTAAATATATTTTAACTTCATGCTTCTGATAACCCTTTTTTTTGACATTAGCAACGCCATTAATAAGCTTAAGTTCTTTTTGCAACTGATCAACAACACTTCTAACTTTGTCATAACTAACTTTAGAATCGTCACTCACAATATTAATTTGAAGTACTCTTTTTCTAGAGGTTTTATTGTCAATAACTTTCGGTAATTTCTCAATTTCTTCTGGCAAGCTCCGAACACGATTCACTGCATCTTTTATTTCTTGCTTAACCGCTTTGATATCATCAATATCTTGTGACAATGTAATAGAAATACTAGAATGCCCTTCTCGAGAAACAGAGGTAAACATATCAATTCCTGTGATGCCTCTAATTTCATCTTCAACAGGATTGGTTACATACTGTTCAACATCTTCTGGAGAGGCACCAGGGTAGCTTGTAGATACATACATAGATTCAAAATCAACTACAGGAAAACGATCACGTTGAATATTTAGCGCGGACATATATCCAATAAGAATAATTGACAATGTAAAGACTAACGCTAATTTTTTTTGTCGAACAAAAAAATTAAGAATACTATACATAAATGCTCATCAAAATAATATGAGTTCAGTATACCAAAGGATAAAACCTAAAGTGTAGGCAACTACTACCCGCACTTAACTTTAATCAGATTTTTTATTGCGCGCTCTTTTACGCTCAGTCTCACCAAGAACACGTTTACGAATACGGGTAGAATTTGGTGTGATTTCTACCAACTCATCATCATCAATAAATTCTAATGCCTGTTCTAAATCTAACTTAATTGCAGGTGTCAATGACACTGCTTCATCTGTACCAGAGCGCGTACGTTGGTCAGCTGCTTACCCTTCATAACATTAATTACAAGATCTTTATCACGCGCATGAATACCTACCACCATGCCTTCATAAACATCAGTATTGTGTTCAACGAAGAATTTACCACTCTTTTGCAAGTTAAAAATTGCATAGGCCACGGCTTGACCTTGGTTCATTGAGATTAATGATCCATTAGAGCGCTGACCAATATTACCTGGCTTTTGTGGTTTGTAAGCATCAAAAGTTGAGTTCATTAAACCAGTACCTGTAGTCGCTGTTAAAAATTCCGTTCTGAATCCAATTAAACCACGTGCCGGAATATTAAAATCAAGCTTAACTCTGCCATTACCATCAGGTGTCATGTTGGTTAGCTCAGCTTTACGCTCACCGAGTTTTTCCATTACTGTACCCTGGTGTTGTGTTTCTACATCAACACTAAGATCTTCAAATGGCTCACAAACTACGCCATCAATTTCTTTTAAAATAACTTGTGGTCGACCCACTGCCAACTCAAAACCTTCACGACGCATAGTCTCAATCAATACTGACAGATGTAATTCACCGCGGCCAGAAACAATAAATTCTGATGGATCTTCAGTATTAGCAACACGTAGTGCCACATTGTAAATTAATTCTTTATCTAGACGGTCACGGATATTTCTTGAAGTAATATATTTACCATCTTGTCCTGCGAACGGTGAGTCATTGACACGGAACGCCATTGATACAGTTGGTTCGTCCACGCTAAGTGGTGGCAAAGCTTCCGGATTTTCCACGTCACAAATAGTATCCGAAATAGAAATACCTTCAATACCTGTAATACATGCAATATTGCCCGCTTCAGTACTATTTGTTGAGATTTTCTCTAAACCCATAAAGCCCATTAAGTCAGCAATTTTTGCTTTTCGCTCAGTGCCGTCAGCACTGATTACCATGACTTGTTGATTTTTCTTAATCGTACCACGAGTGATACGGCCAATACCGATTGCACCCACAAATGAAGAGTAATCTAAAGCCGTAATTTGCATTTGTAATGGTGCTTCAATATCTACTTCTGGTGCTGCCACTTTATCAACGATAGTTTCAAACATTGGTAGCATATCACCTGAACGCACATTGTCTTCTAATGAAGCATAACCATTAATACTAGAGGCGTAAATAATAGGGAAATCTAGTTGCTCATCAGTCGCACCTAGCTGATCAAACAAATCAAATACTTGGTCGATTACCCAATCAGGGCGAGCTGCATCTTTGTCAATTTTGTTAATAACTACAATTGGATTCAAGCCCTGATCGAATGCTTTCTTGGTCACAAAACGCGTTTGTGGCATTGGACCTTCCTGAGCGTCCACCAATAAAAGCACCGAATCCACCATAGAGAGTACGCGCTCTACTTCACCGCCAAAGTCAGCGTGTCCTGGAGTGTCAACAATATTAATATGATAGTCGTTCCACTTAATAGCTGTATTTTTTGAGCTAATAGTAATTCCACGTTCTTTTTCTAAATCATTAGAATCCATCATACGATCGGTTGATTCAAAACGATCATCAAAAGTTTGAGACTGCTCAAGTAGCTTATCAACCAATGTAGTTTTTCCATGGTCAACGTGCGCAATAATAGCGATATTTCTAAGTTTGGTATTCATACGGATAAGTGAATGCGAAAAAGACACTATTATCCCGTAAAATACCATTCAATATTAGAAATTATTGATATAACTATTTATGGGTAAAAAAAGCAGTTCTGGTCGCTGGATGAGTGAACATCTGAGTGATGAGTATGTAAAAAAATCTCAAAAAGAGGGGTATCGCTCACGTGCTGTTTATAAGCTCACTGAGATAGTTGACAAGGACAAATTCATTAAACCAGGCTCCCGCGTACTTGATTTAGGCGCTGCCCCTGGTGGTTGGAGTCAAGTAGCAATTAAACTGACAGGTAAATCAGGTCAAGTTATTGCTAGCGATATTCTTGATATTGAACCCATCCCTGGTGTGGATTTTTTATGTGGTGATTTCACTAAAGACTCAGTTTATGAGGAACTATTACAACTCACCAAAGGTCATAAGATGGATGTAGTGCTCTCAGATATGGCGCCCAACATGAGCGGACAGCTCTCAGTTGATATTCCAAAATCTATGTATTTATGTGAATTAGCACTCGATATGGCTATTAAAACACTTACACCTCAAGGTTATTTCTTTATTAAAGTATTTCAGGGTGATGGTTTTGATGGTTTTGTAAAATCCTGTAGAGAAGTATTTGTTAAAGTCACCATTCGCAAGCCTAAAGCCTCAAGGGCGCGATCTAAAGAAGTATATCTTTTAGCCAGTACGCTAAAATAGTTGGCTATGAAAAATTTTGAAGACATTCAAAACCTAGTCCAAGACGATATCACTAAAACCGATCAAGTATTGATTGATCATCTTAGTTCTGATGTGGCACTAATTAACCAAATGAGTGGTTATATTATTGGTGCCGGTGGTAAACGATTACGCCCATTACTTTTATTGCTTTGTGCACGAGCAACTAACTATCAAGGTGAGCATCATCATTTAATGGCTGTCGTAATTGAGCTGATTCATACAGCAACACTACTACACGATGATATTGTTGATGAATCTAACACACGCCGAGGAAAAGAAACTGCCAACGAAGTTTGGGGTAATGCGGCCAGTGTTTTGGTGGGTGATTTTCTTTATTCTCGTGCATTTGAGATGATGGTCAAACCTAATTCAATGCGCATTATGACGTTACTCTCCAAGGCTACCAATGAGATTGCCCAAGGAGAAGTTATGCAACTACTTAACTGTCAAAATTCAGCACTAACTGAAAAAGAATACTACCGAGTTATTGAAAGAAAAACAGCTGCGTTATTCCAAGCGGCAACACAGATTGGCGCTATTCTATCAAAAACTGACAAACAACAAGAATTAGCACTTAGAGATTATGGTCTGCATTTGGGTAATGCATTCCAGATTATCGATGATGTGCTTGATTATGAATCTGACCTCGACACCATGGGAAAAGAAGTGGGTGACGACCTTGCTGAAGGCAAAACCACACTACCCATAATTTACGCCATTGAGAATACATCAGGTAAAGAGCGTGAAACACTCATTAACGCCATTGAAAACGCTGATAACAGTCATATTGATCAAATTATCGACATCTTATCATCAGTAAATGCCTTTGATTACACACGAAAAAAAGCGCAAGAATCAGCCGAATTAGCTAAACAGTCTCTTGCTAGTTTGCCAGATTCAAGCTACAAACAAGCATTAATTCTATTGTGTGACTTATCCTTACAGCGTAAATCTTAATGCTTACAACTGAGTTAAAAACTCAAATTCGTCAATCGTTCGAAGCCGCCAAAGACAGTATGCCTGATTTTAAAATTAGGCATGCACAAAATAAAATGATTGCTGAGATATCGAAAACCTTGTCTGGTGAATATCCTGATAGCAACCCCATTATATGCGTTGAAGCACCAACTGGTACTGGCAAGACTATGGCTTATTTACTCAGCGCCATCCCTATTGCCAAAGCACAAAAAAAGAAACTGATTGTTTCTAGTGCCAATGTCGCCCTACAAGAGCAACTACTCAATAAAGACATCCCTGAGGTACAAAAAGACTGTTCGGTCAATTTTGAATATGCACTGGTTAAAGGGCGCTCTCGCTATCTTTGTGTACGTAATCTGATTAATTTAGTGGAAGATAGTAGTAATGAAAATGAGTTGTTTGATAACGCCTCATTATGGGACAAACCCCCTGTTAAATATCAACTTGATCAACTTGGTGAGATGTTGGAAGATTATTCTGACAAAAAGTGGAATGGTGAAATAGATGACTTGGAGCAAACACCAGATGGATCATTATGGTCAAAAATTGCTTGTAATCGTTTTACTTGTACAGCTAAAAATTGTGAATTCTATAATGACTGCGCTTTTTTTAAAGCGCGTAAGCAAATCACCAAAGCTGATGTTATTGTGGCTAATCATGATTTGATTTTGACAGATTTAAATACCGGCAATACGATATTGCCTGATGTTAGCGAATCTATCTATATCTTTGATGAGGCACACCACCTTAATCACAAAGCCTTATCGCATTTTTCACTCAGCGCTGGCACTGAATTTATTAAGACTAGTATCAGACAAACTCAGGGTGTGAGTGATCAGGTTTGTAAATTAACACAGCAGAATGCTATTGATATTGATATTAAATCAATTGATAATTACTTAACTGACTTAACTGAACTATTCAAAAGTCTTAATTTTGATGGGGACATCCATCTATTTGAACAAGGTGTGGTGGTCGATTCAGTTCAATCTATTTGTCAAAATCTATTTACTTCGGTTGGCGCTATTCACACACAATTTGAGCGTTTAAAAGATGTTTGGTCAGATTATTTAAAAATAAAAATAGTAGAAAAATCTATATCTGATCCACTTAATAACGCTCTGGGTGAATGTGAACAACACCTGTCTTCTATTTTGATGTTGTTTTCTTCTTTATTACAAGCAGATGAATCTGGTCGTCCACCACATTCTCGTTGGATTGAAAAAACCATCTTGGCTAATAAGAAAACCAACTATATCATCAATAGCGCACAAATTGATATTTCACATAACCTAGATCAGCTCATTTGGTCAAAGGTCGCAGGTGCAGTTTTAACTTCGGCCACCCTATCCTCGCTTGGTAGTTTTGAAAGGCTCAACCAACAATTAGGTTTGATTAAAACAGAAAATCAATATTTACGCTTACCTTCACCTTTTAATTTTGACCAAGTAGATTTTATTGTAGCTGACTTTAAGAACAACCCAACACAAGTATATGAACATACACAAGAAGTAGCCACGCAACTCCTGGAGCGTATCGATAGAAACGAAGGGTCTTTGGTGCTGTTTGCTTCTAACAAGCAAATGCAAATGGTGGCTGATTTAGTAGAGCAAAAACTCGGTTGTGATTTATTCGTGCAAGGGGAATTTTCTAAAAAACTTATTTTAGAAAAACACATTAACTTGCGAAAACAAAACCAAGGTAGTGTGATCTTTGGTCTAGATAGTTTTGCCGAGGGGGTAGACCTTAAAGGCGACAATCTAACTCATGTGGTGATTGTCAAACTACGTTTTAGCGTACCAACCTCTCCCATTGAAAAAACTACACAAGATTACCTACAGTCTCAAAATCGTAATCCATTTATGGAAATCTCACTACCCGATGCATCGCTTAGACTTATTCAAGCCTGTGGACGGTTGATTCGCACTGAAACTGACACGGGTAAGATTACGATATTTGACAATCGCTTAGTATCTAAGTTTTATGGAAAGCAATTACTTAATGCATTGCCAGGTTACAACATTATTGTTGAGTAATTCAAAAACGCCAGAAAGCTTTATGCAATAACGCTACCAGTGTTAATATTTCTAAACGCCCAAGTAGCATTGAAAAGCTTAAAATCCACTTCGCCGAATCACTAATACCGCCATAGTTAGCTACCACTTCTCCCAAGCCTGGGCCTAGGTTGT
>Ga0105349_10001069_pt1 | contig 11346 bp, 10 predicted proteins | sample EN1Hudseemescosm_FD_83661 | JGI IMG/M metagenome (GOLD analysis project Ga0105349, IMG submission 83661) | Methane-oxidizing microbial communities from mesocosms in the Hudson Canyon - EN1B Hudson Canyon | ecosystem: Environmental > Aquatic > Marine > Cold seeps | place: Hudson Canyon...
AGTCATACGTGATGGTGTTTCAATCGGGATTGAAGCAAAAATAGAATTAGGAATGTAAACAGGGTTTTTACTAAAAGTGCGAATACGAGTCATACGCCAGCCAATTTTTTCAACCGTACCTTCAAACTTAGATGAACGAATCCAGTCGCCAGTCGAGAAAGGTTTATCAATTTGAATCATCAGTCCACCAAAGATGTTGCTCAACATGTCCTTAGCAGCGAAGCCCATAACAATACCACCGACACCACCAAAGGTGAGTAAGCTAGAAATTGAAAATCCTAAGTATTGAGCAATGCCTAATGCAATAGCAATAATAATGAGAATTTTAAGTAGACGAGTAATTAGTCTAACTGAGTCACCATCAACATTGGTATCACGTTCGAGCATGTAATTTTCCATGCCGGAAACTATACGAATTACACCCCAGGTAATAATAAAGATTGGTGCAATATCGATATATTCAACTATCTTATTAAAAGCTTCTATTTGTCCTTTAAAGGCGTTAATAGAGAAGTAAACCCATCCAAACCATATTAGTACTTTGAGTGGCGCAGAAACTGCATTAATAAGATGATCATCCCACTGATTTTTCGTCTTATTGGTATGAGATATAATTTGTTTAAGCGCTATACCTAAAATGATATGCACTACAAATGCAACACCAAATAAGATACCAACAGTCTGATAGGGCGTCATATTTTGTAAAAATTCGTTCATGTGACTTATTTTAGCTGTTATTTCAAGTATTTGAGTGGATTAATTGGTGTTTCAAATTTTTTCATTTCAAAGTAAAAATTATCCTTACTCGTTAAAGCAATTACTTGTCCTTTTTTTATCTTGTCACCATACTTCACTTCTAGACTTTGGTTTTGCGTGTAAGTACTATAGAAACCCAGCGGGTGCTTAATAATAATCATTTTCCCGTAACTCTTTATTTTATCACCACTATAAACGACAATACCATCACGAATGGCACGTACATCTTGCCCTGGCTTAGTGTTGAAAGTAAGGCCAGTATGTTTTTTTGAGAAGGTTTTTATTACTTTACCGGCCACTGGAACAGACCAACTCTTTTTGCTATATTTCTTCTTAACTTTCTTGGTTTTTTTAACAATAACAGCGTTACTGATCAAACGTGTTTGGTCGATATTGTGTTGGTTGGTCGATTTTTCAACAACAATAACTTGCGTTTTATTTGAGGAAGGAAAGCATCCACTAAGTGCTGTAGTAACAAAAACAACAAGAATAGACTTAATTAACATACCAAATTCCTAAAACCACAATAATAACCAAAACATAACCCAAACGGTCAATATGTTTTTGTAACCAAATGTCAGCTTGATCGCCAAATTTTTTCACCAAGAAGGCTATTAAATAATAGCGTACGCCACGTGCTAATAATGAAATAAAAATAAATGGCAACAGTGCCATGTTCATAGTGCCAGCAGTAATGGTGGCTAATTTATAGGGTAATGGGCTGAATGCTGCCAAGCCAACAAACCAAATATCATATCTATCAAACCAAACTTTGGCAGTATCAACCATCGAAACTTTGATTATATTATATTCAAGTAAAAAGGCTAATAATATTTCACCTAGAAAATAACCGACCAAGCCACCCAACACTGAAGTGAGTGTACAAATTAATGCATAGCGATAAGCTTTGTTAGGTTGTTTGAGCGACATTGGTGCCAAAATAACATCGGGTGGCGGATAAGGCAGAACAGAAGACTCTAAAAAGCTCACAATAGACAACCAATAAACAGCGTATTGGCTTTGTGCCCACTCCAGTGCTTTTTGATAAAGTTTAGAGAAGGCTTTCATTTGACTCTATTTTTTTTCCACCATTGGAAAACCTAAAGCTTCACGAGAATCGTAATATGCTTGCGCTACTTTTTGACTCATTGCACGAACGCGGCGAATAAATCGTGCACGATCTGTCACACTAATAGCGTGGCGTGCATCCAACAAATTGAAAAAATGCGATGCCTTCATCACTTGCTCATAAGCTGGGTAGGGTAATGATTCTTTAATCAGTTTTTCGTTCATAGCTTCGGCTTCGTCAAACTGTCTAAATAACACTTCAGTATCCGCAATCTCAAAATTGTATTTTGATTGTTCTACTTCATTCTGATGGAACACATCGCCGTAACTCACACCTTCAACCCAAACTAAATCAAACACACTATCAACGCCTTGAAGGTACATAGCTAAGCGCTCAAGCCCATAGGTAAGTTCACCTGCCACTGGTTTACACGGCAAGCCACCAATTTGTTGAAAGTAGGTAAATTGTGAAACCTCCATACCATTTAACCAAATCTCCCAACCCAAACCCCAAGCACCAAGTGTTGGTGATTCCCAGTTGTCTTCAACAAAGCGCACATCGTGCATAGTTAGATCAATACCGATCTCGGTTAATGATTCTAGATACAGGTCTTGAATATCTTTAGGCGATGGCTTAAGTAATACTTGGAATTGATAGTAGTGTCCAAGGCGGTTTGGGTTTTCACCATAGCGACCATCCGTTGGTCGGCGTGAAGGCTGAACATAAGCTGCTTTCCAAGGCTCAGGGCCAATTGCACGTAGAAAAGTGGCAGGGTGAAAAGTACCCGCACCCATTTCCATGTCTAAGGGTTGTAATAGTGTGCAACCCTTAGAAGCCCAAAATGATTGTAATTTTAAGATTAGATTTTGAAACGATGCGGTTGCATCCAAGTCTGAAATTGACATACGAAATCACAGAAAAATAACAAAAATTTTACCGCATCAATAGGGTTTATATGACTTATTTAATAAGACTTTAAGAGCCAAATAAGCTCAGTACTTGTAAGATTCTGGTTTGAATGGGCCGTCTTTAGGTACATTAATATAATCAGCTTGAGTATCTGTCATCTGTGTTAGCACGCCACCAAAGCCACCAACCATGCCGGCTGCAACTTCTTCATCAAGTTTTTTCGGTAATACTTCAACATAAATATCGCCACCATTATCAGCAAACTTTGCATCAAATAAGTGCATTTGCGCGAGCACTTGGTTAGCAAATGAGCCGTCCATGATTCGGCTTGGGTGACCTGTTGCGTTGCCGAGATTTACTAGGCGACCTTCTGATAATAAAATTAAATAATCGTTTTTATCGTCACTTCTAAACACACGATGAACTTGAGGTTTAACTTCATCCCACTGCCAGTTGTCACGCATGTATTGTGTATCGATTTCATTGTCGAAATGGCCAATATTACAAACCACCGAACCTGATTTAAGTGTTTGTAGCATGGCATTGTCACAGACATTAATATTGCCAGTAGTGGTAACGATTAAATCGGTTGTGCTCAATACGGCAGTATTAATGCCGGCTGTTGTGCTAGTGTTAATACCGCCATTATATGGTGACACGATTTCAAAGCCATCCATGCAAGCTTGCATGGCACAGATTGGATCAATCTCAGAAATTTTAACAATCATGCCTTCTTGGCGAAGTGATTGTGCGGAACCTTTACCTACGTCGCCATATCCAATGACGAGTGCTTTTTTGCCTGACATTAGCATATCAGTACCACGCTTAATTGCATCATTTAACGAATGACGACAACCGTATTTATTATCATTTTTTGATTTAGTGACTGAATCATTAACATTGATAGCGGGTACTTTAAGTGTGCCTTCTTCCATCATCTCAAGTAAGCGGTGAACACCAGTAGTCGTCTCTTCACTAATACCGTGAATGTCATTTAGCATTTCTGGGTATTTATCATGCAGCATCTCAGTTAGGTCGCCACCATCATCAAGCACCATATTGGCATCCCAAGGCTTGCCATCGGATAAAATGGTTTGTTCAATACACCATAAAAATTCTTCTTCAGTTTCACCTTTCCAAGCAAAGGTTGGAATATTGGCAGCCACCATAGCGGCCGCGGCGTGATCTTGTGTAGAGAAAATGTTACAGCTCGACCAACGCACTTCAGCACCAAGGTCAACTAAAGTTTCCATCAAAACTGCAGTTTGAATGGTCATGTGAATACAGCCTAAAATTTTAGCACCTGCCAGAGGTTGCTCTTTTGTATATCGTGTACGTAATGCCATCAATGCTGGCATTTCAGCTTCAGCTAATTCGACTTCTTTACGGCCATAATCAGCCAACGCCATATCGGCAACTTTGTAGTCGTTATTATCTAAGGTGTTATTGCTCATTTTTATCTCCTAAAAGCATAATAAAAATGAGCGCCGTTTTGATTGCCAAGCCTGATGAGAATTCCCAATGCAGCGCTCCTTGGCGAAAAGGTAATTATACCTTCAAACGATTATTTAAGTAAGTGTGCGCGGTCAGTTTTTTCCCAACTAATAGCCTCTTCAGTACGACCAAAATGACCATAGCTTGCTGTTTGCTGGTAAATTGGACGCTTTAGATCTAACATCGCAATCAAGCCTTTAGGACGTAAGTCAAAATGCTCAGACACCAACGTTTCGATAGCCTCATCTGATACTTTTCCTGTGCCAAAAGTGTCAATGCTAATTGAAGTAGGCTCAGCCACACCAATCGCATAAGATACTTGGATTTCACATTTATCAGCCAAACCAGAAGCAACAATATTTTTAGCTACGTAGCGCGTTGCGTATGCTGCAGATCGATCCACTTTTGATGGGTCCTTACCTGAGAATGCGCCACCACCATGACGTGCCATACCGCCATAAGTATCAACAATAATTTTACGACCGGTAAGGCCTGCGTCGCCCACCGGGCCGCCAATTACAAAGTGGCCAGTTGGATTAATGTGGAATTTGGTTGAATCAGTTAGCCATTCACTTGGTAAAACTGGCTTAATTACTTCTTCTAAGACGGCCTCTTTTAAGTCTGATTGCGAGATGTCTTCATCATGTTGAGTAGATAAAACCACTGCATCAATACCGACAATTTTATGACCATCATAAATACACGAAACCTGTGATTTTGCATCGGGACGTAACCATGGTAATGTGCCATTTTTCATTAACTCTGCTTGCTTGGCAACCAAGCGGTGTGCATATAGCACTGGTGCTGGCATTAGTACATCAGTAGCATTACAGGCATAACCAAACATTAAGCCTTGGTCGCCCGCGCCTTGTTCATGATCAGAAGATTCGTCAACACCCATGGCGATATCTTGTGATTGTTCACCTAATAAATTAGTAATATCACAAGTGTGACCATTAAAACCGTATTCTTCTTCATCGTAACCAATGCCAATAATCGTATCACGTACGATTTTGTCGTAATCAATATTAGCACCAGTAGTGATTTCACCAGCCAACACAACATGATTATCTTTAACTAAGGTCTCAACCGCAACGCGTGAGTTTTTATCTTGGGTTAATGCTGCATCTAAAATAGCATCAGAAATTTGGTCACAAACTTTATCTGGGTGACCAGCAGAAACAGATTCGGAAGTAAATATCATTTTTTATCCTTCTAAAAATTTTAAAACCCATAAAGAAGAGTATTTCTTAGAAGAAATCCTACTTTAGCTTGTTTTAGTTACTCTAAGTAACAGCGCTAGCAATCGGGACAAATTAGCGTATAGCTGGAATTATACAACATAATAATTTAGAAATATATACTATATCAATTTCAATTGTTTTCTTACTGGCTATGATTAAATTTATTATTAAACATAAGTATTTTTCACTATTCATTCCGATAATTGTGTTATTGGTTTTGGCTAGTGGAGGGCGTCTTCTAAAATTTTCTAATGATTACCATATGTTTTTTAGTGACGACAACCCTCAACTAATTGCTTTTGATGACTTGCAAGATACCTATACAAAAAGTGATAATATTTTGATCTCTTTAAGAGATGATAGTGGGATTTTTACTGAAAAAAACCTAAGAGCAATTGCTGATATTACTAATCAAGCCTGGCAGACACCATACTCATCTAGAGTAGATTCTATTGCTAATTACCAATACACTTTTACTGACATAGATACCTTGCAAGTTGTAGATTTAATAGATACTGAATTAGAAAAACTAGATATTAAAAATATTAAAAAAATTGCCACTAATGAAATTTTGTTAAGAAATAGACTTATTACTGATAAAGCAAATATTGCCGGCATCAATATTACAATTGAGTTACCAAGGAATGAGCAAGAGGCAACACAAGGCCAAGGAGAAGTTGTAGCATTTTCAAGAGGGCTGAGGGAGAAAATTAGGCAGAAATATCCGCAATTTAAGGTGTATTTATCAGGCATAGTAATGCTTAATAATGCATTTGCCGAAGTAGGAGAGGATGACGTAATTTCTTTAGTTCCAATGGCATTTATGATGGTGTTTATTTTATTACTGATTACGATAAGAAATTTTTTTCTAGTGTTAGGGTCTTTAATTGCATTATCTGTGACCATTATTGCTGCTATGGGTAGTGCAGGCTATCTTGGTATAATGATTACTCCTCCAATGACATCTATGCCGGTTATTATTCTAACTATTGCTGTAGCAGGGTCAGTGCACTTGATGATGAGTTTCGTCAAACATATGCGACTAGGTGAGGACAAAGTATCTAGCCTAACCAATGCATTTGTAAACAATAAACGGGCCATTGCTATTGCCGGGATTACTACGGCGATTGGCTTTTTAGGGCTCAACTTCTCAGAAGTACCCCCCTTCCACGACCTGGGAAATGTTGCGGCGATTGGCACTATATTGTCATTATTTATGACGCTGATATTTTTGCCAGCGTGGATTTTGGTTATGCCAATTAATATCAAAAAGAAAAATACAAAAAGCCTGCCTTACATGTTGGTTTTTGCAGATTTTGTTATTGACAAGCAAAAAAGTATTTTATTTTTAGGCACTGTTTTGGCGGTCAGTCTTATTTACCTTATCAGTAACAATGAAATAAATGATAATTTTGTTGAGTATTTCGATGACCGGGTAGAGGTACGCCGTGACGCTGATATGGTGGACAAGCTACTCACTGGAAACGGGATTGTTGAATACTCGTTTGACAGTAAAAAGTCGGGAGGTATATCTGATCCGTCTTTCTTAAGAGATGTTGACAAGTTTGTTGACTGGATGCGTAGACAACCTGAAGTAAATAATATTTCAAGTATTAGTGATACATTTAAGCGCCTTAATAAGAATATGCATGCAGATAATGAAGCATTTTATAGACTCCCTGAAGAGCACAATTTGGCTGCACAGTACTTGCTTCTGTACGAAATGAGTCTGCCATATGGTTTAGATTTAAATAATCAAATAAATATCGATAAATCTAAAACAAGGGTGTCTGTTAATCTTAAAAATTTAAGTTCAAATGAATACCTGGATTTAGAAAATAGAGTTCAAGAATGGTTTAAAAATAACACACCAGACATCATGACTGAAGGCGCCAGTCCAACCTTAATGTTTTCTCATATCGGAAAGCGTAACGCTGAGTCTATGATTTATGGTACTGGCATTACCTTGGTGGTTATTTCAGTTATATTGATGTTGGTTCTAAAGTCAGTCAATATAGGGGTAATCAGTTTAATGCCAAACCTTGTACCTGCAGCAATGTCGCTTGGAATATGGTCACTGATTGATGGACAGATAACAATGGCGGTGTCGGTAGTTTCGTCGATTACACTAGGAATTATTGTGGATGACACTGTGCACTTTTTGGCTAAATTTCAAGAGGCCTATAAGCGAATGGGAAAGAGTGTGGAGGATAGTATACGGCACGCCTTCTCTCACATTGGTAGTGCGCTTGTTGTGACTAGTATTTCTCTGACAGCTGGATTTTTAGTGCTCGCTGATTCAGTGTTTCAGATCAATGCGGGCATGGGAAAACTAACCAGTATCATTATTGTGGTGGCTTTGGTGATGGATCTTTTGTTGTTACCCGCATTATTGCTTGTATCTAACCGGGAGAAAAAATGAAATTTTTTATTTTATTAGTATTGACGACTAATCTAGCTTTTGCTGACAATAAGGGTCTGGAGATTGCAAAAGAGATTGAAGTTCGTGATAGTGGCTGGGGAAACTTTGTTGCCAATATGAAAATGACTCTTACAGATCGAAAGGGCCGTAGCGCCACACGTGAAATTCGAACTAAAAATCTTGAGGTGGACGGAGACGGCGATAAGTCAATGTCAATTTTTGATACGCCCAGAGATATTAAAGGTACAGCCATGCTCACCTTTTCCCACAAGCTGGATATGGACGATCAGTGGTTATATTTGCCTGCATTGAAAAGGGTTAAGCGTATTTCCTCTCGAAACAAGTCAGGTCCCTTTATGGGTAGCGAGTTTGCGTATGAGGATCTAGGGTCACAAGAAGTAGAAAAATATGAACATATTTATTTGGGCGAAGATCAGTTAAATGGAATTGCAACCTTCAAAAGTAAAAGGGTTCCAAACTACAAGCACACAGGATATAAAAAACAAATCATTTGGATTGATAAGGATCGGTACATACCACTTAGGATAGATTTTTATGACAGAAAGGACAGCTTGTTAAAAACGCTAACGTTTAATAAATATCAACAGTATCTAAATAAATATTGGAGAGCTTTAGAAATGGAAGTAGTTAACCATCAAAACGGCAAAAAAACCAAATTATTATGGAGTAACTATAAGTTTGACAACGGACTTAAGGACAGCGATTTTAAATCTAATAAATTAAAGCGACTTAGATGATTAAATTTTTTGTTTTATTGTTTCCAGTGATTGCTTTAGCAAATGCTGAGCAACAAATAGAGCTGCAAAGTAGATTTTTTGTAGATAACAAGACCCCATACTTTAATGATACAGCATTGTCATATCAATCAAAGAGCCACAGTTATCTTGATAATGGCGACTTAATTCAGTTTAATTTTGAAGCGCAAAAATCATCAAAAGACGATAATCGAAATTATATTAATATTAAAGAGCTGTATTGGTTAAGAGTCAAAGATGAGTGGGAAGCTAAGGTAGGTATAAATACTGTATTTTGGGGTAAAACGGAAAGCATCAATGTTGTCGATGTTATTAATCAAAAAAATTTACTAAGTCCAGGTGATAAATCTAAGCTCGGGTCTTTGATGGCGCACTTTACAAAATATAACGAAAATGGGTCAATTGATTTTTTCTACTTGCCTAGGCATAACGAACGAGAATACAGTTCTGGTAGAGAAGGTATCAATATAGTCTCTAACAAATATGAGAGTGATAGTAGGCAGTCGTTTGCTGTAAGGTTGCAACAAATAATTGACAATGTTGATTTTGCCGTTAGTTATTTTAACGGCGTCAATAATGACCCAGTTTTAACACCTTTGGGGGATGGTTATCAAGCATATTATGTTGATGTTAAGCAGTTAGGGGTTGATGCGCAAATCACCACTGATGAGGCTTTATATAAGTTTGAATATTTAACTGACACTGATAACAAATACAACAGTGTTTTTGGTGTTGAATATATTGCAGGAGATGGCTGGACTGTTAATTTATTATTAGAGCACATGCGTAGCAATAAAACTGTCAACACTTATCAAAATGACACTATGGTTGGATTAAGGGTTGGTTTGAATAATGAGTTTGGAGCAGAAGGTTTGATAGGAATTATTTATGACCATGATTATGGCTCAAAAATATTAACCTTTAAGGGCAGTAGAAGAATTGATAACAATAATAAATTAACACTTGAAGCTAAATTTTTTGATATTAATTTTAGTGATGTTGGTTTAATTTCTCAAGATAAAAACGATTTTATCGGTTTAAATCTGACGCATTATTTTTAAACAGTGTTACTCTAAACTTATCTTTAATGCAAGTGCACTGACGAAGGGCGTGGCCATAATGCTAACTACCAAAATAGTCGCTAAAAAATACAACTGCCCAGTAATATCTAGGCCAAATTGTGCCTGAGAAACTGCGCTTGAGGCAAAGATTAGTATGGGAATATACAGAGGTAGTATTAATAACGATAGCAACATTCCTGAGTTTTTAATACCAACAATCAGTGAGGCACCAATAGCGCCAATCAGGCTCAAACTGGGTGTGGCTAGTAATAGCGTTAACATCAATACTTTAACGCCTTCTCCATCCAAAAATAGAAACAACCCTAATAAGGGAGATAATAAGATGATCGGAATACCAGTCAAGAGCCAATGAGCAGTAATCTTAGACAAAATCAGCAAGGGTAGTGAATGATGAGAAATCACCATTTGCTCTAGCACGCCGTTTTCAAAATCATGATGAAACAATGCGTTTAGTGATAACAGTACTGCTAGCATACTGGCTACCCAAATGATACCTGCAGCAATTTGTGAGAGTGTTGAGGCCTCTGGGCTGATTGCTAGTGGAAATAAGGACACTGAAATTACAAAAAATAACAACGGATTAAGCACACTTGAAGGGTTGCGAATCGCTACACGTAGATCACGCTTGAGTGTTTGCAGGTAGATATTCACAACGCCAACACCTTTTGATTAGGCAACGCGGAATCTTGATGCGTGGTAAACAAACAAAGCCCACCTTGTGAGCAGTGTTTACTAATGCGCTCTTCTACAATTTTTACGCCATGGGGGTCGAGCGCTGTAAAGGGTTCGTCTAATAACCAAATTTTGGCATTTGATACAAATAATCCAGCCAGAATAACGCGGCGTTTTTGGCCGGCTGAGAGCTTGGCACAGTATTCGTCTTCATAACCTTTAAGGCTAACTTGTTCTAATGCTTCAACCAATAAGTGTTGGTCAATGGATTTATTAAGTCCAGTTAAAAATTCAAGATTTTCAATACTACTAAGCTCAGCGCTCAATGCAGATAAATGACCTAAGTAAAAGACTTCACTTTGGTATTTATCTGATTTGACTGAATGGTTATCAAGCGTGATTTCACCTTCTTCAGGCATGTTTAGGCCAGCTAGGATTTTTAAAAGAGAGGTTTTTCCACTACCATTGGTGCCGGTAATACGTAAGATATCACCAGAATTAACCTCAAAAGATAAGTCACTAAAGAGCTGATTATAGCCTCGTTGGCAGTTTAGGTTATTAACATTGAGTAATGACACGTTAAGATTGAGTTGGTCTTACCAGAATCGATACCAAGGCGTGTTAGGACCTTTTAGAGATTTTGCTTTTCCTGCAGCCTTTTCATACATTTCATAACCTTCTTTTAGGTCTGCTTCTCGGACTGCTGCTTCAACGGCCTGTTTTTTCTTTAAAGCTTCCTCATCAGCAGCACGCTTTTCAGTTAGCGCTTTGGCTTCGTCTGCTGCTTTTTTGTCAGCAATTGCCTTTGCCTTAGCTTGGGCAGCTTGTTTTTCTTTTAAAGCCTTGGCTTGTGCCACAGCTTTTTTAGCATCAGCCTGAGATTTTGCTTTAGTGGTGCGATCTGAAATTATCTTTTCTTTAG
>Ga0105349_10001072_pt1 | contig 11328 bp, 11 predicted proteins | sample EN1Hudseemescosm_FD_83661 | JGI IMG/M metagenome (GOLD analysis project Ga0105349, IMG submission 83661) | Methane-oxidizing microbial communities from mesocosms in the Hudson Canyon - EN1B Hudson Canyon | ecosystem: Environmental > Aquatic > Marine > Cold seeps | place: Hudson Canyon...
TGGCGATTGGTTTTATCAACAAGTTGGTTTGGGGTTTAATTATCGTATGACCGAACTGCAGGCTGCATTAGGTATTAGTCAAATGAAGCGGCTTGATGAGTTTGTTGCTAAGCGTCACATTCTTCAAGAAAGATATGAACTGCTATTAAGTGGTTTGCCAATAATAGGACCTTACCAAGATAAAGATAGTTATTCTGCATTGCACTTGTACCCTATTCAAATAGGTTTGAATGAAGTGAATAAAAACCGTGAACAAATTTTCAATGTGCTTAGAGAAAATGGCATCGGTGTAAATGTGCACTATATTCCCATTCACACTCAGCCATATTATTTTCAGTTTGGGTTTAGTGAAGGGGATTTTCCTAATTCAGAATCTTACTATAGTAGAGCAATAAGTATTCCTTTATTCCATACTATGACAGCAGAACAGCAAGATGAAGTGTTAGACGTATTGAAGCAGGTACTGTAATGAATATATGTGTGATACCAGCAAGAGGTGGAAGTAAACGTATTCCAAGAAAAAACATTAAAGAATTCCAGGGTAAGCCAATGATTGCATATTCTATTGAAGCAGCCCTTAAAAGTAATTGTTTTAGTCAAGTCATTGTTTCTACTGAAGATGATGAGATTTCAGAGGTTGCCCAAAAATATGGTGCTCACGTTCCATTTGTTAGGCCTGATGAGTTGTCTAATGATTATGTTGGCACTACCCCAGTTATAAAGCATGCCATTGAGTGGATGGAGGGTAATAACAATCATATTGAGAATGTTTGTTGTTTATATGCAACTGCGCCATTTGTTCAGCCCCAAGTTATATCAAAAGCTCTCGAGAAATTGCAAGAATCGAAGGCTGGCTATTGCTTTAGTGCGACAAGCTTTGCTTTTCCAATTCAAAGGGCAATAAAGATTGTTCAGGGTGATAGAGTAGATATGTTTTATCCAGAACACTTTAGTGCACGATCTCAAGATTTGGAGGAAGCTTACCATGATGCTGGGCAGTTTTATTGGGGTAAAGCGCAAGCTTTTAAAGATGAGTTACCGCTTTTTTCTGAAGTGGCAACTCCTTATGTTCTTCCAAGGTATTTAGTACAAGATATTGACACAATAGAGGACTGGATAAGGGCGGAGGTTATGTACAAAGTTTTGCAAGAAACTAAAACATTGTCGTGAAGGTCGTTTTTCGAGTTGACGCTTCTTTGCAAATGGGTGCAGGCCATGTAATGCGTTGTCTGACCTTAGCTAACGAATTAATAGAACAAAATCATGAAGTTGTTTTTATTTGTAGAAAGTTAACGGGCAATCTGATCTTATCAATTAAGTATCCAGTATTGGTATTGCCCAAAAATGATAATTTTCAGTCAGATGATTTGTACTCAAATTGGTTGGGTGCAACACAGGGGCAAGATGCAGAGCAAACAACTAAAGCTATTCCTAAAAATACAGATTTATTGATTGTTGATAGTTATGCTTTAGATGAAATATGGCATAAGAAATTAAGACCATATACAATAAAAATTATGGTAATTGATGATTTAGCAGACAGACAATTTGATTGCGATGTATTGTTAAATCAGAATCTAAGTGTTAAGAGAAATAATTATAAAGACAAAGTTCCAAATGAGTGTGAGCTGTTGTTGGGTTGTGATTATGCGTTATTAAGGCCGGAGTTCTCAAATCTAAGAGAAAGAGCATTAGAAAAAAGAAAAAATACCAAAGAAATTAAAAATATTTTAATTAGTGTGGGCGGCAGTGATTCTGAAAATATAACTTATGATATTTTACAAGACATCTGTGGTGATTTGAATATTGTGGTTGTTTTAGGAAGTTCATCACCACATCATAAAATGATTAAAAGATATGCCGAGAACAATAAAAATATTAAGGTCATTGTCGACGCTAACAATATGTCAGAGTTAATGTTTGATGCTGATTTGGCAATTGGTGCTGGGGGTTCTACTTCATGGGAGAGGTGTTGCTTGGGTTTGCCAACATTAATATATATCTTGGCAGAAAATCAAAGAAAAATAGCAGAGAATTTAGAGCGGTTAAATGCAGTTAAAATCATGGGTAACTTGAAAGTAGATTTACAAAATATTTTAAATGATTTTTCCTCTTGGCAAGCCATGTCAGAAAAAGCGCAAACTATTTGTGACGGACTAGGTGTTAAAAGGATAAAAATATGATTAAAATAAATAACCAAGAATTAAAGAATTACGGCAAGCCTTTTGTTGTTGCAGAAGCGGGGATAAACCATAATGGAGAACTGATTAAAGCCTTAAAAATGATAGAAGTTGCAAAGCAATCAGGTGTTGATGCGGTGAAATTTCAAACTTTTAGAGCAGAAGAATTTTGTGGCGATAAAACTCAAATGTTTACTTATCAATCACAGGGTAAGGAAATAATAGAGCCTATGCTTGATATGTTCAAACGCTATGAATTTGATTATGATGAATGGTTTCAAATCAAGCAAAAATGTGATGATGAAAATATTTTATTTCTATCAACCCCACAAAACCGTTCTGATTTAGACCTATTATTAGAATTAGGATTGCCAGCAATTAAGGTGGGTTCTGATGACTTTTCAAACTTACCATTATTAGAAGATTATGCAAAAACAAAATTGCCAATGATTGTATCTTGTGGCATGTCTGATTTAGCAGAAGTGTATCAAGCGCTTGATGTGATTGGATCATTCGAAGGGTATCCAACGATTTTATTGCTTTGTACGTCACAGTATCCAACGCCATTAGAGGATGTGAATTTATTAAAACTCAAGACGCTAGCCAGTGCTTTTCCTGATTTGGTTCTAGGGTTCTCCGATCATACAAAAGGAAGTTTGGCTTCATCTTTAGCGGTTGCTTTTGGTGCTGTTTTTTTTGAAAAGCACTTCACATTGGATAATAACTTAGCAGGACCTGATCATTGGTTCTCTGAGAATCCTGAGAGTTTAAAGGATTGGGTTAAGTCAATTCACCAGTCCTATCAGATTATGGGTAATGCTTTAGTCCGACCAACTTCAAAAGAATTAGAAATGCGAAAACTTGCAAGGCGTAGTATCGTTGTTTTAAAAGATATCAAGCAAGGTGATAAACTTACTGAAGAGAATATTGGATTAAGAAGGGCAGGTAATGGAATAGCACCTATTTTCCTAAAAGATATGTTGGGTTCTTTTGCGTCTCAAGATTTGGTTGAAGGAAATTTAATGCAATTTAAAAATGTTCAATAAAATAATTCAAAAAATATTTACTAAGCTTACTACCTTCAAAGCCAACCCCTACCACCCTTTGGTTTGGATAAATGGAAATCCTAAGATAGGTGAGAATGTCGTTATATCTGGGTTCTCTGAGATAAATGCTAATCATGTAAATGTTACTATTGGTGACAATTGTGACATAGCCTCGTTTGTTGCTATAAATGCAGCGGATTCACATAAGAAGTGTCTTGGTCTATCAGATGAAATAGAAAGAAAAGACATTGTGATAGGCAACAATGTTTTTATAGGTTCCCATAGCGTTATTAAAGGCGGTGCAAATATAGGCAATTACTGTGTTATTGGAGCAGGTACAATTGTTGAGGGAGTTAATATACCCGACTATTCCTTAGTTGTTGGGAATCCTATGACTATTAAGAAGGGTTACTATAAAAAGTGATCGCGCATAATAAGCCCACTTTAGGGAAACAAGAGCAGAAAGCGGTTTCAAAAGTGCTTGAGTCTGGCTATATTATTCAGGGTTTAGAAGTTGAAAAGTTTGAAAATGAGCTTTGTGAATTTTTGGGTTTGCCGGAACGGCATGCAGTTGCTTTATCTAGTGGGACATCTGCATTATTCATGGCACTTTGGGTCTTAGATGCTAAAAATAAAACTATCGCAATGCCTGTTTATGTGTGTTCAGCATTACGCAATGCAGTGGCTATGGCTCAAGCAAAAGAAGTTCTAATTGATAATGCAATGGATAGTCCTAATATATGTTTAAAGCAGTTAAAAAAGAGTCATGCAGATATTGCCATTGTTCCTCATCTGTTTGGTTTGCCAAATGATATTCAGGATATTGTAAATATAGACGTTATTGAGGATTGTGCTCAATCGTTAGGGGCTTTGGTTGGTAATAAAAAAACAGGAATAATCGGTAAAGCTGGTATATTTTCGTTTTATGCAACAAAGCTAATGACATCTGGCGGACAAGGTGGAATGTTTGTTTCAAAAGATAAGAGTCTGGTTGATAAAGTTAGAGATTATCGTGAGTTTGATTGTCGAAGAGATAAAAAAAACAGATTTAATTTTCAGATGACAGATGTTCAGGCGTCTATTGGTAGAGTTCAGTTGAAACAATTACCTGATTTTCTAGAAAGGAGACAAGAAATATTTACAATGTATAAGGAGTTAGGTTTAGATTTAATAGAAAGTAAAAGTAATACATCCGTGTATTATCGTGCTGTAATAAGAGTTAACAACCCTTTAGAAGTTAAAGAGAAATTATTAAAACAAAGTATTAAAACAATAATACCCATTGAGGAATGGGAGTTACTGGATAATGCTCCAAAATATAAGAATGCCTACCATTTAACTCAAACAACTTTATCTTTGCCCATTTATCCTTCATTAGCAAATAAAGATATTTTAAATATTTTCAATCAATTAAATAAAGCGATTAAATGATCTTAACTGCGCATCAGCCAACTTATTTGCCCTGGCTAGGGACATTTCATAAAATTATATTGGCAGACATGTTCTGTTTTTTTGATATTGTTCAGTATCAAAAAAGAGAATGGGATAATAGAAATAAAATATATTCCCATAACGGAGAATTAATGCTCAGTGTCCCAATTAAATCACAAAAACATTTTGATAGAACTATTGGAGAAATTGAAGTCAATAATGAGATTGATTGGGCAGGAAAACAATATAAGTCAATTTTTTTAAATTATAAAAATCATCCTTTTTTTGACAATCATAGACCTTTCTTAGAGGATATGTATCTTAATCAGAAATGGGATAGGCTGGTTGATTTAAATGTTTATTTTTACAAGTATATTTTGAAGTTATTAGATAAGGATATTCCAATTGTAATGGCCAGTAATTATGATTTTAAAGGGAAAAAGAGTGATTTGGTTTTGGATATGTGTCAAAAATTAGGTGCTTCTACTTATATATTTGGTGGAGAGGGCGAGAATTATGCAGATAAAGAGTCCTTTCAAAATGAAAATATTGATCTAATCTTCCAAGAGTATAATCACCCTGTGTATGTGCAGTATAAAAATAAAAAGAACTTTATTTCCCATTTATCAATATTAGATTTGATAATGAATGTTAACAATAATGATGCTAGAAACATAATATTAGAAAATAACCAAAGGTAAAACATGTTTGAAGAATCAAAATGTCCAACGAGTAAAAAATACAGAATTTCACAAAATATGTTAAAAGACAACATTTAGCAAGATTTATGGTTCAGTATGAAATATTTAAAAGACAATTAAATATTAAGGGTAGTGTCATAGAGTGCGGCGTTCATAATGGTGGTGGAGTAATGGCTTGGGCTAAAATTTCAAGCATATTAGAGCCTTACAATTACCATAGAAAAGTTGTGGGTTTTGATGCATTTGAAGGCTTCCCATCTATTGCAGAGATAGACAGAGAGAATCATAAAGTAAAAGTTGGAATGTTTGCTGAAGACTACGACGTTTATGAAGAATTATCAGCATGTATTGGCGAGTATAACGAAAATAGGATTATTAATCATATAGATAAAACTGAGTTAGTTAGAGGTGATGCAAATATCACCATCCCTCAATATATAGAAAACAATAAACACTGTTTAGTCTCACTTTTGTATCTTGATTTTGACATTTATGAGCCAACTAAAATAGCACTTGATCATTTTGTGCCTAGAATGGGCAAAGGCTCTATTATTGCTTTTGATGAAATTAATAATGAAGATTGGCCAGGAGAGACAATGGCAATGTTGGAAAGTCTAAATATAAGAGATTGTAAAATTGAGTCTTTTCCTTTCGAGCCTAACATCTCTTTCATTCAGTTATAAGGTTTGCAGTGAGTTTCTCAAATGAGTGGGATGAAAGGTATCAAGAAAATACTCATATGAGTATTTGGCCTTGGAGTGATTTAGTCAGTCTAGTGATGCAGTATAAGCCACCAAAGGGAAAATTCAGAGTATTGGAGTTGGGCTGCGGTGCGGGGGCAAATATCCCTCTATTTATTGCATTGGGTGCTGATTATTATGCAGTAGAAGGTAGTCAGACTATTGTTAATCAGTTGCATAAACAATATCCACAATTTAAAGATAATATTATTGTTGGAGATTTTACAAAAGATATACCAAATAAAAAATTTGATTTAATTGTTGATAGGGCTGCATTGACGCATAATAATGAGAAATCAATTATTGAATGTATAAGTAAATGCCATAAGCAATTGGTTAGTGGCGGTAAGTTTATTGGCGTAGACTGGTTTTCAACAGAATATTCTGAGTATAAAAAAGGCATAGAAGCTGAAGACGTTTGGACTAAAATTAATTTTAGAGAAGGTAACTTTTCCAATGTGGGCAGAGTCCACTTTTCAGATAAGGGCCACTTGCTTGATGTATTTCAAAATTTTAAAATGTTAAGAATGTTCCATAAAGTTTTTTCTGAGGAGCTGCCGAACAATTATTGGGAGTTAGCTACTTGGAATTTTGTGTCAGAAAAAGTATGAATAAGGTATTTATCGTTGCAGCACACCCGGATGATGAAGTTTTAGGCTGTGGCGCAACAATTGCAAAATACACTCAAAATGGCGATGAAGTGCAAGTTGTGTTTATAGCAGATGGCTTTGGCTCTCGTGAGGATGGTAAGAATAGAGATAATTTAGCACTACAGGCATCCTGTGTGCTGGGTTGCAATAGACCTATTTTTTTAAACTTTCCTGATAATAGACTAGATACTGTGCCATTTCTTGATGTGGTTCAGAATATCGAGAATTTGATTTATGATTTCAAACCCAATATTATTTATATACACCACATTGGTGATTTAAATATAGATCATCAAATTACACATAAAGCGGTTATGACAGCTTGCCGACCTCAGCCAGAGTCTTTTATTCAGGAAATTTATGCTTTCGAGGTTCTTTCGAGTACTGAGTGGCAAACACCTGGATATTTGTCATTTAGTCCTAATGTATATGTTGATGTTTCCGATCAAGTAGAAACCAAACAGAAAGCATTGCAGGTCTACAGTGATGAAATGCGAAATCAACCGCACAGCCGAAGTATTGATAATTCTATTCGCCTAACAAAGGTTAGGGGAGCAACTGTAGGGTTGGATTATGCTGAGGCATTTATGTTGTTGAGGAAGGTGGGGTAGTTATTTTGTTCTTAAGTTCTAAAAAATAAAAGCATGAAAAAAGTCTTAGTTGTAGAAAATTTAAATTTCTTATCTCTATTTGTAATAATATATTTCAAGCTTTGTAAGTCTGAAGTGTTTCTTTACCAGTACTCAGGGTCTCCTTTTAAATATTGGTTGATAAGAGTTTTATCTATACAAGCGTGTGATTTTGAGGGGTGTATTGACATAGATTCAGGCCCAATTTTTGGGCATGAAGGCGATAGTATGGATCAAATCACAGATGAATTTATTGATAAAGAAATACTAAGAAATTTTAGCCAGTTTTTTATTGGTATTAAAGATTTAGACGGTAAAATTAGGCTGTTAATTAAGCAGTATGTTTTCTCTAGATGTAATAAATTAAATTCCATATCTGTATGGATCAACGGGTATTTTCCCACAAAAACGGAACAACCTTATAAAATTTATTTAATGGGAGGTATATGTAGAATCGGAGAAAGTTTCCTCTTAAAAGAATGTCATGATCTAAAAGTCACTCCTGTTTTTGCTTCTAATAGTCATATAATTTTTAACTTAATTTCAAGGGTATCCAGAAAATTATTGAGGGTTATTTCTGTTTACCTAAAAAAGTATATAGCAGTTCAAGGTGATGAAGCAGATGACAGTCTTATATCATCTGTTATGAGTAGTAATATGAATAATTACTCATATAAGGTTTTGTTTTTTCCTCATAAAAGTATTTTTTATTCAAATTTATTCATGAAAGATGTTTTTTATAGTAATGATATGAACTCAGCATATCATCCCTCTAATATTTTGCATGTTGAATTTGAAAATTTAGAGCTTAGTAGTAAACAATATGAATTTTATACTAAAAATTGCATTACAACAGTGTTGTTTCCCAGTTTAAAAATAGCAGAATTGTATGGTAATTTTAAATATATAATATCTACTTTAGGATTAGTTAATACTTTTTTTTTTTTAAAGAAAGATTTATTCTTTTTTTGTACTGTATTGTTTTTATCTATAAAATTTTTATCTACACGCCAGGCTATTAAGATTTTTTCTGATGTAGAGGTAGTACTCATTGGTTATGAAATTAATTTTCCTCCAATTATATCTATAGCATTTGAATCAATAAACGCTAAAACTGTTGCGGTTCAAGAGCGTTTTATGCCTACAGCATTTTATTCAAATTTTGGTTTTATAGTAGATAGTTATTTTTGTAGCAGTACATTTGTTAGTTCTCAGATAAGAAAATCAAAGAACAAGTTTTCTAATGTTTGTATTCCGTGCGGCCAGATAAGAACAGATAAATTATTAGACTTTCAAAAAGCTAATACTCAGGTTAATGATAAGTTCACTATCGTTGTTTTTGATTATCATTCGGAGTTAAATATTAATTTAAATCGACATAAACCAATAACTAATTGGAGAGCAAATAATCATTTTTACAATGATTTGTGTCAACTTGCTGAACAGCTACCAAATATAAATATTATCATTCGTGGTAAAGATATTAATTGGACTAAAAATGAATTTTTCAAAGATGTGTTGATAAGAATTAACAATAATTTTAATATTGTGGTTGACGATGTTTATTCTGAGTTAATGTATCAATATAAACTTGCAGCGAAAGCTGATTTAATAATTGCTAAGCATACATCAATCGGTGATGAACTAATTTCCACTGGAAAGAAAGTTATATTTTATGATTTTTTACCAAATTCCAAGAAGGTTATTAGTAGAGAGTATGATTATAATAAATCTAATATATTTGTATATTCCTATAATGAATTAGAATTAACGGTTAAGAGTGCTATTGATGGTAATTATCCTTTAACAGAGTCAAAATTAATTGAATTGCAACATATTCTTAATAATGGCATGGCTGATGGCAAAGTTAAAGATAGAGTTATGAGTAGGATATGTGGTTTTATTAAAGCTAAGTCATGATAATTATTACTTAATAGTTTGAATTCACCTTTAGTGATATAGCTGTTATATTTTCTTTAATTATCAATATAAATTTAAAATTATTTAATTTGAATCATGGTTAGAATATTAGATTGTACTTTCAGAGATGGAGGTTATTATAATAAATGGGATTTTAGATCTTCATTGATAAAAAAATATTTATATTCAATTAACTGTGCAAATTTAGATGTTATTGAATTAGGTTTTCGTAATTTCCCACAAGAAAAGTTTTTAGGCGCTTTTGCATATACAACCGATGCTTATATTGATTCATTAAATATTGATAAGAGTATTTGTGTTGGTGTAATGATAGATGCAGGAAGTATCTTAAATAGCCGTTTTTCAATTGACGACGCTATCAAAATACTTTTTCAGGAAGAAAATAAATCTAGAGTTGATTTGGTGCGTATCGCAACTCATTTTGATTGTGTTGACCAATGTAAAGAAATTGCGCTCGTTTTAAAGAGATTGGGCTATGTTGTCAGCTTGAATTTAATGCAACCAAATGCTAAGTCTAATGGTGAATTATCTAAAACAGCTAGATTAGTGAAGGGCTGGGATACCGTTGATGTACTTTATTTTGCTGATTCTCTAGGTAGCATGGGTAATGATGATGTTGTTAGGATTGTTTCAGCATTGAAATTAGATTGGAAAAAAGATATAGGTTTTCATGCGCATAATAATAAAGGCTTAGCGGTGTTGAATTCTTTAACTGCGCTAGAAAATGGAGTGACTTGGATTGATAGTACAATTCTTGGCATGGGACGAGGGGCTGGTAATGCCCCAACAGAAAATTTATTAATAGAGTTGGAGCAAAGATACCAATTAGATTACAAGGCAAATGCACTATTTGATATTGTATTGTCTGATTTTGCACCACTAAGGAATTATTATCATTGGGGCGAGGGGTTGCTTTATAACTTAGCTGCGACAAATGATATTCACCCTACATATATCCAAGAGATGTTGACAGGAAATCGTTATAGTAATAATGAAATGTTACAAGCGGTTGATTTTATGTCAACATTAGATACAAGTCATTATGATCAAGACTTACTGTTACATGCACGAGGCGATACTGTTAATAAAGGTAGTTGGAATGCTAAAGGTTGGTGTTCTAACAAAGAAGTTTTAGTGCTAGGGTCAGGTGAAAGTCTACAAATATATCAGAAAGATATTATTCAATATATTAAAGGTTACAAACCTGTTGTTGTTTCTCTTAATGTAGGTGGGAGGATTCCGGAAGAGTTTATTGATATTTATATTTCCTCTAATGAATCAAAAATGATAGTGGAGTATGATTTGTACACTCAATTAAAAAAGCCACTTGTTATTTCAAAATTGCTATTGGCAAAAGTTGTTAATAAGTCAGTAACAATAAAAGAGTTGTGGGATTATGGTTTAAATATTAAGCGAGATACTTTCTCTATAGATGAGACAGAATGCACGCTTCCTTACGAGTTAAGTATTGGTTATGCATTATCTTTAATTGACATCGGTGGTGGAAAGAATATTAGTTTGGTTGGTTTTGATGGTTATAATAGGGACGATATAAGACAAGCCAGAATGTATGAATTGCTGACTTTATTCAGAGAACAATCATCAATTCCTATTACCGCTTTAACACCTACTACTTATCAAATTACACAGGGATCTATTTATGCTGGAAAACTCTAGGGTTTAAAAATGCTAAGAAAAAATTACCTACAAGAAAAATTAACCAATAATAAACAAACTATTGGTACTTGGAATATTATCAATTCGCCCATGCTGGTAGATGTAATCGCCAGCACCGGTATTGATTTTATTATCATTGATGCAGAACACGGAAACTTCTCTTATGAAACGGCACAAATCATGGTAAGCATTTGTCAGTCGTATCAGGTTAGTCCAATCATGCGTGTGGGTGAGATAAACGAAAGCCTGATTCTCAGGGCATTAGATATTGGTATGCATGGCGTTCAACTACCTAATATTCAGACGTCTGAAGATGCGCAAATGTTTGTGCAA
>Ga0105349_10001074_pt1 | contig 11324 bp, 5 predicted proteins | sample EN1Hudseemescosm_FD_83661 | JGI IMG/M metagenome (GOLD analysis project Ga0105349, IMG submission 83661) | Methane-oxidizing microbial communities from mesocosms in the Hudson Canyon - EN1B Hudson Canyon | ecosystem: Environmental > Aquatic > Marine > Cold seeps | place: Hudson Canyon...
AACATGGTCTCCTTCGGTTGGATGTAGCCCTGTAGATGATTGGTGGTGCCTTTGGTGGACGGTTCCAGATAACGACACATCTCGTTCAGGTATGGTTCGTAGTGAAGTCGCACTGTGGAAAGCCTCCGATATAACCAAAGTCAGCGACTTAACTCCGGCGCTCCGTGAATTATCTGGTAATACTTTTATTGCTCAGCCACCTGACAGCATGATCATTCCATTTGCTAATGCACTCTTTAATGGCTCTGGCTCATGTGTCGCTGTGTGTGAAACATTTGAATACTGGCCTGGTATTATTGCTAGAATTTGGACTCGACTTTGGCCTGATATAAAAGCCACATTTTCTGCTAGGGTCGCCCTTAGCCCCCCACAAAACATTGGGCCTAACAGTATTAACGGCATATTCGCAATTCCAAGTAATCGAGAACATCAATGGCCAGAATCCTCTAACAAAGTCAGGTTAAGTTTAACGGGGAACATAGACTTCACACACAATCGAGCGACACGATACATTGCAGGACTTCCTGACAGCATGTTGGATGAAGTTTTACTGGACATTCCGCCACAGACTGAAAACCTCAATTTTTTACAAAGAGCAGCACGCGTAGCTGATGGTTTGGAAGCAATCAAATCTAATGCAAGCTTTAGCCAATCAACAGCACTACTTAGAACCCTGATAGCACTGACTGGAGCTGGTCGAAATACAGACCACTTAAAGTCATTAGCCCTGCAATCAATGACAAAGTCTGTAGATAGCGCAACTGCATACGAGCTCATTTCTATTGCAAATATTGATATTACTCCAATAGCTGAATACAAAACCTTCGAGGGGCATTTAAAACAGACTGTTTATAAGTTGATGCCGGGAATGAATAGCGAAGAAAGTGCTTCTTTGTTAGAAAAACTTGAGCCCCAAGGGGATTGTACATGGTGGCAAGCTATCATCTTTTCAGCAATAACAGATGGCGTTACTACTTCTGAATTCATGTGGATAGAAACCGTAGTCGAGTGGCTTTCACTTGAAAATATCGTAAGCAAAGTATTAGAAGTAATTCCTGAGAATGCCGAAGGTGAAATCCTAAAATCAGCAAGCAACAGGAACTGGTCGACTGCACAGGTCAAGCTGATACGGTCACATGCAAGTAAGAAAAAGTGGTCTTCTCTTCATGCTTGGTGCGCATCCCAAGCTGGCGCAGTTAAAGCTGCATTTGATCTTCAATATAAATTTAAAGGGGATTCAAACCCAGGTCTTGCATGGCTATCACGACACTATTCTGCAAAAGAAGTGGTGATCGAGGCTCTTTCAAGAAGCGATGTTGAACTTATTAAATTAGCGGCTCAAAAGACAGCTAAAGACTCAAAATCACTTGATCTAATTGATGTCTCTCAGCCAGAAAGCCGCCGCTTATGGTCAGAGCATATTGATTGCGGTGGAGTAGTATTCCCGAAGTGCCTTCAAAACACGGAAACCGAACTCAAACTACTAAATTCACTAATTTCAGGAGAAGAGACATTTGGGCTTATTCGCCCAATGGCCGAACATTTGCCTCAATTCATTCTTAATCACCCAAATCGAAAATTACTCTGGAGTAAGCTGACAAAATCCGAACTGGATATATTGCTATCAGGTGTAACAGTTGAGATGATCAACGCTATTGAAAGTGGCCAGAAAATATCTCTGCCTGAGCCTGAACTACTTCGTACAATAATAAATACTCTACGCAAAGACAGTCCACCTGCCAGTATTGTTTGCGCTGTTCTTGAGTGGCCGGGAGGTGTAAACGAACAGGATATTATTGCATGGATAAAACGTTTTTCTACAGCTGATTGGACTACATCTAGCACATCAATAGGAAAATCAGCACTTAGATACAATTGGGTATTATTAGCAAAAGAGCTTGATCGGATAAGTAAAGTAATCCCTGAAGCAAAGTTCGCAGCAGACACTTGTGCCAGCCTAATTCCTTCAATACCAACATTATCCGCTTCGTTATTCTGGGACTTGTTTAGTTTTGGTCAAACAAAACCACAACCGCCAAAAGAGACGCATTTATATCAACCACAACCCGATAACCAGAAGGTAAATCAAATCACCGATATTGGTGCGAATCTATATCCTGATGGCCCCAATTACATTTGGGAAAGAGCAGGAGGAGATATTTCTAAACTACAGACAAACGGCACTGGAAAAAGTCGATGGCAACATGCGGTGAGACTAGCCGCAAATGGAGCCATACCGAACGGGTTATTCGCATTAATTGGGGAGTTAAAGCAGGACTTCCCTAGCAATTCAGCACTAATGAAAATTGAATCGACGCTCAAATATAGCGATAAAAAACATTAATCTAACGTCTTTCATACTATATCCCGAAACTTAATCGTACGGTCGATTCCAGTTAAGATACTTTAGTTTTTAAACTGAGAAGTAGCCTACCTGTACTTTTGTTAAGTATAGATTAGGCTTTTTCTAGATCACTTCTTTAACTAGTTTAATAGACTAAAAAGACGTACAAAAGATAGATAACGAAGAATAAAATTTTAAAGGGGAACCCTAATTTTTGAATGTAGCTCTCCGATTTGATCCGTTTCTATTATCTGATACTAAAGTTCCAGATTATTAATTTCCTAGAAAATCGCTTCCCTTGATTCTTATAATGAAAATCTAACAATGAAGGGGAAGCTGTTTTTTATGACTATATTTCGCGCTATCGTTATCGAGAAAAATATACTACCAATTAATATAATTCCCATAGTTGAAATTATCTCTTTAAACTACTAACACCGTAATATTTGGATATAAACCGTAGGTTTTAGAGTTTCAAACTCCAACCATTCACTTGTTAGTATATTTACTAAAGCTATTCAGCCTAACTAAATCTCGAATTAAAAAACCTGCGATCCGTTCAGATCTCGTTTTATCTCCATCGATGGCTAGAGTAATCAGATTCAAGACATTGGACGAAAATCTAATCATATATATTGAGCCATACATCACAATGAATAACATCAAAGCATAAATGAATACTAATGATAATAATTGATACCAATTCAATCCAGAAAAAGCTTCAAATATAACTTCTGGACCAGGTATGGATTTAATGGATACTAATGCCATTATTGAAAATAGAAATACTACAAGAGACAGTATTCTAGCTTTAGAATTCGAGTCATATATCCTTTGCCATAAATCTTTAGGATCAAATTCTAGAGTATTTTTATTCCTTAAACACATGTCTCTCATCGATTCAAATTCCTTTGCATAACGAAAGTAATCTTTATCAGATATGCCGACTTCATCTTTGAGCCATTTCTTTTTTTTATTAACTAGCGCCAAAACTGCACTCGTATATTTCTTATTATCGAGAACCAGATTTGTTCTCTTACGCTGTAGTTTCGCCCACAAATATAAGAACAGTCCTTCAAGTGCAAAGACGGCCCAAATGCTGTAGGATTTAAAAAAATATTCAGGTTTCATGTATACTGTTTCAGCAATAAATACAAAAATTCCAAAAATAAAAGCAACTCCAAAAATCAGTGTCCCCCAAAATTCATACTTTAATTTTTGGTAGTATTTGCTATAGCTATAAAACTGAAAATAATATTCGTAAGCTATCTTATAAAATTGATCCATAAACAATCCTTGTATGCATGACGTCTGTATTTTAGAGTGCTAGCCATAAGTAAAACAGGCCTAAATATTAATTCAGTATACACTGCCTTGTAAATCAATGAGTTTCCTGCCAACTACTCGTTTCTAATAATATCACAGCAAATTATTAGCAATATAAAAAACAAATAACAAACACCTTAAATTCAGTAGCAATAGAATAGACAAATACTTTATTTCTACGATAAGAATATAGAAATGTTATCGAGATACCCACCCTGACTTATCTCCCCCTCCCATAAGTTTAATATTAGAGCCTCTTGTCATAGCACTTACTGAACAATACAGAAACGTCAAAATGACTACCTTGAGCCGCAAATATTGCCTTTGCGCATCAAATAACCCGTAATTATGAGCCGCAAAATAATAATTTTCGGCTCAAACAGTATTCTTGGTCATAAAACGAACTACTTCTGTCAACACAAGCAACGGTCTAATTTTGCTTACAATAGCAAAAATATCTCCACTAAATTCCGCGTAACGGTGGTGGAGGACTCGGTTTAGGCTGATAGCTCATCAACCCCTCTATCGTCATACTCAAATCCATCGTTTCCCCAGCCCACTTCGTCACCGCTGTTTGTGCAGTAATCGGTTCACTCAGTTCATCGCTTAAGGTCTTCTCCAGCTCAGAAAAGCGATGACAAGCACAGGTAAACTTAGCGGGATTGGCGGCTATCACGAAGTCTTTAGATCGGTTAAATGGCGAATCAAAATAGCGATCTACTTTAGAAAAGCATAAACGATCTGCAAAGCGTTCTGGTTTAGATTGCAGCAGAGTTGACTGCTCTGGCTTCAAGCAAAGATAAAAGGTCCCTTTATGCAACTCTCTGTGATGGTATTTGCACAAGGTCACTAAATTATCCAATTTAGTCTCACCACCATCAGCCCAATGCTTTATATGATGCCCTTCTGTATAACGAGATTCACAACAACCTGGGAATTGACAACAACCACTATCACGAATCGCTAATGCCCTACTCATAGCTGGCGGAATAACCCGAGACTTACGGCCAATATCCAATACATTACCCGCGCTATCCTCGGTAACCACCAGCAAGCTCGCATCGCAAGCCAAACGCCTCGCTGCATCAGGCATTAACCAGCGGCCATCTAAATTCGCGCCAAGGTTAACCGCCGGATTAGAGTCATCTCCTAAGTTACTACCAGTATGTACATGCAATACAAGCTGACAGCGCTCAGCCGCTTTTAGCGAAGCAGCTGTAGGGTTATTTAAACTGGCAAGATACTGTTCAGACAAGGCAACCAAAGCATCGGCTCGGCGTTGAGAAAAGGTTAATTTATCAGGAATAAAAGAGACTGATTCCGTGCTCGACGCTTCCGCGGTAACGCTTTTCTCCTCTGCAGCCCCCATGACTAGGCTGCTACTTTTAAATTCAGCTTCAGAATCAGCCGTATCTACAATTTGACTCCCCAATTCTTCAAGTACCTTAATCAACAGACTACCTTCCTCATCAGGTAGTCTTGCTTGAATAATCCACGAGCCATCATCGTCATGAAAATAGGTGACCTTGCGATTTTCTTGTTGAAGCTGAATGAGTTCCTTCTCACGTTGAGCTTTACTGCGGCCAAACTCATCTTGGTCTAAATACCCTTTAGCAGCGAGCGCCTTATTTAAATCAGAGTTCGACTCAGAACTTAACTCAGAATTTACACAGCCATTCATACCATCATCACAGTGGCTCACGGTACGAAACGTACCAGCCAAGTTTTCCATATCCTGAGCCGTGCTGTATTCTGCAACCATTAATAAAAAAGGTTCATTCAACTGAGTCGCCACACGAGTCATTGCCCGTACTTTTGAATAACTTAACTCTCCTTTTTCAAAACCTTCATTGATGCCGGGTAAGCCATCCAGCGCTCGTGCCGTTCTAACTTTCTCTCTTGCGGCTGTCATTCCAATGCTGCATTTCCAATTTAACCAGTGCGCACAAGAACGAATACCAAATCCTGCCCAACCTTCACGACGATCGAATTCGGCAACTAATTTAAGGAAACGATAATTAGCGGCATTAATTTGCCCAGCCAAGGTGGTGATTTTATCGGCCAGTTGATCGTTATAATCAGCGGAGCTAATAGGAAATTCTTCGGAGTTGTTATCACTATTTGCATCAGACATAAAGCCACCAATACTTTGTTTTATCTAGTATTAATTTTAGCTTACTCAAAGGAGCATCGAGTGTAAAAACATCTATTTTTATAGACTAAAACACACTATAAAGGGTAATAAATGATTCTTTAATTTCTATAAAATCCACAAGTTATTTTTGTGAATTTTATTTTATTATAACTATTTATTGTTCCGAATATCTATCCAGCATCATTAAGCCTGACAAACCACAAAGAAACACTTAAGCTCGGCATTTTCACCAAATCCTATTAGTGGGGTATCTAATCTTACATGAGAATCTTCGAGTTCTTTTTCTTCTGATGCAAATACTTCATAGCCCTGCACTTCATCATCAATCAGACTTTCAACAAACATGGCCTTTGCTTCAGTGATGGTGACAAAGTCAGTCGAGTGCTCATCAAAATGAAGTAAGCACTCCTTATCTTCTGAATCAATTTCGATCTTTGTCACAGGCAAAGCGTTGCCGTATTCTACCGCTTCACCATTTTCGTTTAGGGTCACTTTTAAAACGTGTAACCGGAAGTGTTCTTCTACTTCGCTTTGAACTTCAAATTCAAAAAGTAAATCTCGTACATGCTTACTCATGGCTAATTTCCTTTGCTCGTGAACAATATTGTTTCAGACATTCTATAGCGTACTATTTACAGTACAATACGTTGATAAATGTATTTGTGATGTGTGATTATGAGTTTTGTAGAGCATTTGATTATTGGTGGCGGTATTAGCGGCTGTGTTATGGCCCGTCATTTGGCGAAGCGTGAGTTAGATTTTAAATTGATTGAAGCTCAAGCCACGTTAGGTGGTCGCATTCAAAGCACAGAGCAGGGTTTAGATTTAGGCCCTACTTGGTTTTGGCCTCATCAGAACAGTGTTAAGGCACTCCTCGCTGAATTGAACATTGATAGTTTTGAGCAATATACTCAAGGAGATTATGTCTACCAAGCGGGACCAAACAGCCCTATTCAACGCGAACGCAATCAAGAAGAAATGCTGTCTAACCGTGTAGTTGGCGGCATGGGCGCGATGATTACAGCCTTAAAAGATAGCGTGCCTCAAGAGCGTATTTTATTAAACTCCCCTGTTAAGCACATTACCAAGCTAGATAACCTTTGGCAGGTACAGCTGAGCAGCGGTGAAACTTTATCGTGCACTCACTTATGGCTCGCCATGCCGCCACGACAGATAGCGCCTCTATTCTTAGCCTCTGAACATTGTGCATTAAGTAAAGCGTTGGTATCGCACCTGCAAGCTCAGCAAACGTGGATGTCGTCACAAGCTAAATTTGTCGCGGCTTATGATAAACCGTTTTGGCGTGACGCGGGTTTGTCGGGGCAAGGCTTTAGCCGAGTTGGCCCTATGGTTGAGATCAACGATGCTTGCGGTGCTAAAGAAGGTACTAAAGAAAGCCCTGCTGCGTTATTTGGTTTTATTGGTGTGCCAGCGATTAACAGGCAATCTTTAGATGAGCAGACCATGATTGATGCCTGCATGGCTCAGCTAGGTAAGTTATTCGGCGAAGCCGCACTGTCGCCTATCAGTACTCATTATGTAGACTGGACGGGTAATCAGTTTATAGCCAGTGCGGCCGATATCTCCGAGCCTTCTCAGCATGCACATTTCGATGAGGCTAAATTTAAAGCTGAGTTAAAAGATTTGAACTTGGGCTTAATTGGCTCAGAGTTTTCACAAACCGAGCCTGGGTATATAGCGGGTGCGCTTGATCATGTGAATCATCAGGTGCTGAGATTGAATAATTTATAAGGTTTGGCTAGCAACCCAATAGCCTCCGCGATGCTGATCAAAATTTTCCCTTGATATGCCCTTCGACATAATATTATATGAACCTAAATTAGAAGTTAATAATTGAGAGATGCTGAGTTCACGGATGAATCAAATTGTATTGCAGCGAAAACTTACAATCCCTAGTTCTGGTAAGCTCTTCAATCGCCCCAAACTGGTAGAAAAGCTAAACCTCTATAGCCAGTTTCCCCTTACATTAATCATTGCGCCAGCTGGTTATGGTAAAACAAGTCTCGTATGTGACTGGCTGCAATATGCTAGCCACCCCGTTCATTGGCTTTCATTAGATGAACAGAATAATCTGCCCAGCTCTTTTTGGCTTTATCTCTGCGCCTGCCTAAGACACATTGATCGCGACTTGGATGATAAAGCTGAGAGAATGCTTGAAACGCATTTCATTGATGATTATTGCCTAATTAGCGACTTGGTATTAGCATCATTAGAAAAGTTAACTCGAAAATGGAATAGACCAAATCGAGTGGTTATTGTTTTAGATGACTTTCAGTTCATCGACCATCCACAGATACTACAATCGTTTAATCGTTTTTTAGATTACATGCCAAGCTGGCTACAGGTCGTTATTACAGCGCGTAAACCTCCAGCACTAATGCTCGCAAATCGTTGCTCTAAATCGACGGCGCATATCATTTCAACCACAGAACTTATCTTTCAGCCCCAGCAGATAACAAACTTTCTCACTATAAAACTTGGGTTAGAACTTTCTGAACAGCAGCAACAAGTATTATTTGAAAAAACAGAGGGTTGGCCAGCGGCTATACAGCTTATAGGGCTAGCATTAAAATCAGGGGCCCGGTTTGAAGATTGTACCGATACCAATGACTCGCTATTAGCAGACTTCCTATTTGAAGAAGTTTTTTCTCAGCTTGAAGCCAGCGTACAAAATGTATTAAAAGACATCTGCATCACCGAGTACTTTGATCTTGAGTTATGCCAGCTATTCAATCCTAGTAGGCAAAACGCAGCGATATTAGAGCTCTTAATTCAGCAAGGGTTATTCATTAGCAAAATAGAATCTGCCCCAAAAGAATCTAATAGCTATCGTTTACACAGTTTATTTCGGCATTGGATCATCGATAATCACTCATTAAACCAGGAGACTATCCAGAATAATAAACTTATCACTCTTGCTTGGTTAACTAACAACAAAAGCTACCATGAAGCCCTTGAACTCAGTCTTGAATTAAAAGATTGGCAAGGCTGTGCTGAACTAATGGCCAAGTTATACCCATCGCTAATTCAAGTTACACACTTCGATCACGTCTCAAGTGTATTATCTCGTATCCCAGAAAGTATTATACAGTCGCTACCACACCTATGCTTACTCTCAGCTCTCATCAACTTCAGTCGCTATGAATATGCCAAGGTCGAAGAATACACTGGTTATATTGAAGCCTTTTTTCAACCTGATAATATTTCAGAGTATTATTCAGAGAGTGAAAGAATATCCCTTCTTATGGGAAGCATGGTTTTACGGGCACAAATTGCACGATTCGCAGGTCAAAGAGATAAAGCAAAAGCAATTACTCATCAGTTAGAGTCAAAACTTTATAGCGCCAATAATTCATTAAATTGCTGGGTGATATTTGGCAAAGGCATCGATTGTTTTTTCAATGATGAGATAACTCAGTCTATTCAACATAACCAAAAATCCCTCGCCTTAGCAAAAGAAATCGAAGATGGCTTATGCACTATCGCTGCATTAAGTTGGTTATTACATGCGTTATATCATAATGGACAAATACAGCAAGCAATCACCTTGGCCGAGGAAAACTTGGCTTGGCTGAATAGAAAAGATTTTCTTGAACTGCCAAATACATCATCTGTGTACGCAGCTATGGCGATACTCTATACAGAAAATAATGAGCTCGATCTTGCTTGGAAAAGTTATGACCGATTATTGAATGCCTTGCATGAATTTACAGAACCTAGAGAGATCATCTACAACAAGTTTCATACTCATTATCACTTGCTATCTAGCACAAATCGCTTAGAAGAGGCTCGAGTTTGTCTACAGCAATTAGAACACCATGAAAACCAGATAGAAAAAAACCTAGGCCCAAACGCCTCAATATTATTAGATACAAAAACATTTAGTGCTCTTTTAGAATCAAGAATGGGCAATAACTTCCCGCTGTTACAACTTGCAAACCAAGATACCGATACCGACAGCATTGGAAAAACAAATTATCGCTTTAGGGCGTTATTTGAGCAGGTAGTACAGGCTTCGGGCCAGATGATAATGACTTCTGGCGAAACTGATTTATATGCAGAAATTGCCAATGCGAGTGCTAGTTCAGGTAATGCTCACCGCCAGATTATCTGTTATTTAATTCCCGCTCAGATTTTATTCGCTCTAGGAGAAGAGAAGCGAGCTCTAGAATATTTTAAACTGACCTTAGAACTCGCTTCTCAATATCAATTTATTAATCTAATCATTGCCGATGAAAGTAAAATACTAGCCCTCATTCAATTAGCATTAGATCACGATATAGAAGCCGATTATTGCCAGAGGTTATTACTGGCTATAGAGGATCGTCGTAATACACCCTCTTTGGATATCACGATAGATAATCCTGTTCACCAAATAAATCAAGGCCTCGTGGAAAGTCTGAGTCATAGAGAATTAGAGGTTTTAAGCCTAATCAATCAAGGGGATCGTAATAAGAAAATTGCAGAAACACTTTCTATCTCTGTTTCGACGGTCAAACGTCATTTACAAAATATTTATCAAAAACTGCAAGTGAATTCTCGTACTGAAGCGATGGTTATTCTGAACGCTCGGTCTCAATAAAATAGCAACTTACTCTGTATTAGTGTGAACTAGATCACACTAATACAGTCGGCAATGGTCCTTTTGGTGACTGTCTCTTACCCCAGCCCTGCTTAATCTAATTAATATACATTTAGATAAACAAGGACGTAAAAATGAGACCGCTAAAACTCTCACTATTAATCATATCAAGCATTGGTTTATTCGCCTGTGCTGGCGATAGCAAAACCAAAGACGACGATGCATTTTTCGTCCCCGCAGTTGAAGGTAATGTGACTGACGATGCCTTCGATCGTGAACGCTTACTGCAAATTTATCTTAAAATGCCTACTTCTGACTTCGCTAAACTTCGCACCGAAGGCCGCCCGCTAAATGTTTCCATGAATGCATGTTCTTCAACAGACTTCGAATACAGCGACTTTAAAGCAACCGCGAGTATAGATGGTGATTTACTGGAAAATGTAGCAATAAGAAAGAAAGGCTTCTTAGGTTCGTTAAGCCGTCTTCGCCCTTCCATAAAACTAAATTTTGATACATACCAAGAAGGTCGCACCTTTAAAACATTAAAGCGTATGACGCTAAATAACGACCGCCAAGACCCAAGCCATACTCATCAATGCATGGCTTATGATTTATATCGGGCAGCAGGACTGATAGCACCTCGTTGTAATCTAGCCCATGTGGTCATTAATAATGAAGACATGGGTATTTATAGTCATATTGAAAGCATTAAGAAGCCTTTTCTTAAACGCTATTTTAACGATAAGTCAGGCAACTTGTACGAGGCCCAAGTCGCGGACATTGGTACCAATCTCAATGATCGTTTCGAATTAAAAACGAACAAAACAGAAAATGATCGCTCTGACCTAGATAGATTTTCAGAAGTATTAAAACTCGAAGATGATGAATTTGTTACT
>Ga0105349_10001078_pt1 | contig 11299 bp, 11 predicted proteins | sample EN1Hudseemescosm_FD_83661 | JGI IMG/M metagenome (GOLD analysis project Ga0105349, IMG submission 83661) | Methane-oxidizing microbial communities from mesocosms in the Hudson Canyon - EN1B Hudson Canyon | ecosystem: Environmental > Aquatic > Marine > Cold seeps | place: Hudson Canyon...
TATGGCGATCTCTGACGTATTGGAAAAGGGTCCCCATTCGTAAACCCAAAATCGACGCCTAGAATTGCCGAAGAAGAGACATTGGCCTTGAGCCACTATCTGGGCACCTTTGGCGAATGTTGGATACTTTGTCGGATGCCGCGGCGCGGGTACTCGCGAAGAGAGACAAATTTGAGAGAGGTCTTGATTCAGAGTCCGGCCCTCATCAGTTAGATAAGTTGCCCGATTCCGCTGTTGCCATCTTAAGAGAATCGAGCAATAACCGTCATTGAGTTGTTTTGCTCTGAGAGTTGATATTCTGAAATACCATATATACCAATAGTTTGAGAGTCGATCACGTTCGCGAGACACGACTTATGATGTGCTTGAATTACGCGGACGCTTTTGAGGAAATTTTTCAGTCCATGTTGTCACCTGTTTCGGATAGATGGTTTATGAAAGGAGATCGTTATGAGCGAAAACAAGAATAAAATAGACGTGGACGGTCAGGAAAAGATTTCGGACGAAGTATTGGAAAATATATCGGGAGGGGGCGTCATCGTAGGGACCCCGGGAGATACGTTTCGCCCCACGCGGCGAGGACCGAACAGTTCATTCCCAGGAAACGATGTTGCATAAGAGGAGATTTCTATGAGAAGTATCGTTGCACTGATAATCGTGATGATCTGCATTTCTGGGTGTGGACCGTCGGAGCAGGAGAAATTCGAAGCCACTGAGAAATTGCTGTCGGCGAACTATTATTCCCCCAATGCGGATTACATCCGGGTACTCATCAGCGAAGGGGCGGATGTCAATGCGAGAAGCACTGCTGGCTCGACCCCGTTGATGTTCGCCGCATGGAAATCCTCCACTCCTGAGATTGTTCAGCTGTTTCTCGAAAAGGGTGCGGAACTCGAAGCGAGAAACACTGCTGGCTGGACCCCGTTGATGTACGCCGCAAGGAAATTCCCCGAGCCTGAGATTGTTCAGCTGCTTCTCGAAAAGGGTGCGGAAGTCAATGCGAGAAGCACTGCTGGCTGGAGCCCGTTGATGCTCGCCGCAGAGAACTCCTCCACGCCTGAGATTGTTCAGTTGCTTCTCGAAAAGGGTGCGGAAGTCAATGTGAGAGACACTGATGGCAAGACCCCGTTGATGTTCGCCGCAAGGAACACCAACGGTAAATCCGCTGAGATCAAACAACTCCTCATCAATGCAGGTGCTAAAGAGTAGGCTGGCAAGTCATAGCCACTTGTCCTCGCGCTTTTCCGTAGGACTTGTCACGCAGTCCGCAGGGGCGGCACTTGTGATACCGAGTACAACCTGCTCGCCCGTATTGAATGTGGCTCCGTGATTCACATTTCGGGCACTTGATCGGCACGTACAGGACAACTTCCCAATGTCGATCTTCAGCCATTGGGCCAGCGGTTTCTCCGCGAGGTGATCGACGCCGTTAAAGCGACGTCTCTGTCGTTCCGACGTGTTTTGAAGGGGTTATTCTCGAAATTGAGAAATCCCACTCGTGTTAAACACAAGTGGGATCAATATTCAAGAATGGTGGGCGATAAGGGACTCGAACCCCCGACCTCTTCGATGTCAACGAAGCGCTCTAGCCAGCTGAGCTAATCGCCCGATTTTCTTTGCTTCAGACGACGTAGTTTAGCGATATCCGAGAATCGTGCAAGGCGACTCGTGAGAGATCACCTCGTCACGGAAGGCCTCGAAGTCTAGAAACCGGCGAAAGTACGCGCAAGACTGTCCAGAATTTGATTTCCATGCTGTTGAACCATGGTTCCCATTCTCAGGATGACCTGGAATGCAGGGGAATCGGGACCCGCAAAGTAGGCAGACATGACCACCATTGAGGGAACGGCAAAAAGAAGGGTGTAGACCCCAACAGTCGCGGAATTCAGTGTCATGATCGGATCGGAGGCTCTTTCAGTGTCGTTCTCCTCCAGCTGTTCCGATACGAGAGCTTCCAGAACTTGGTCCAGATCATCGGCTTCCATGTGAGAGATATCTGAGGGGTAGGAGATCTGAAGAGAATCTTCTCCTGTTGTTTCAATCTGTTCCGTACTCGTGATCACTTCACTCTCGGTCAATGACATCTCCTCTGCCACTTGGAGTGCAGCGGGAGAGACGGAGCCTAGAGATGAAGTGTTCTCGTAGTTCTCTGCATTGTCTGGCATATCGTTGTCGACTTCAAAACTCGAATCTAGAGCCGTATCGAAGTCACTTTGGAAGTCTTCTGCCCCGTAATTTTCATCGAGAATCGCATCAGCGGTTCTGTTGACGTCCCTACGTAATTGTTCCAGTTCCTGATTCGAACAGGAAGGTTGGGGGGCACCAAATTCATCTCCGGGGATGATGACTTCACCATCAACGTCGATGACCATCCATGTTTGGCAACGAGGACAGTTGAGTTTACTGCGTTCGACGACGGCCTCGACAGCTAGGCGTCCAGCACATGCCAGGCAATCGAATTGCCATGACTCCGTCTCTTCCTGTTTTGAATGTGAGTCCTCTATCGGGAAATAGGGCTCCAAGCCGTCATCTCCTGATGATGCTGCTTCGCCAGCGGATTCCGAGGTCGAATCGGCTGTTTCGTCGCCGGAGACCCAGTGCAATGGGGTTTCGTCGTTAGGAACAGGACGACTCCGCTTTTGAGCGATGGTTTCACTGGAGAAGAGATCGAGATCATTCAGCGATTCGTCACTGGATTGAAAACCCGATCCGGTGGTCGATACAGGATCGTCTAGAAGAGAGAGTCCTCCAGTGGCAGGAGCTTCTTCTGTGGCTCCAGCACAACGAGAGCAACGAATACACCCGTCTTGAGGACCATGGTTTTTATCGGTGATAGCACTGCAGTCATCGCAGTAAATCATTTGAAACTCCTCGTTCATACCAGCGGGCCAAAGCTGTAGGCCAGTGTGAGTGCGCAAAGACCCACATTGATGGACATGGGAAATTTGCTCAAAGATCGGGTCCTTGAATCAAGGGAGAGAACCGCTGCCGCAAAAATACCGACTCCGGCTTGGATCACAGCGACCGACATGACGAGTCCAGGAAGAACCGGGCCATCACCTGAACTGAAATGAATCGCCATCGAGAGACATGCGGCCACAACGATCGCGCATCCCAGAGAGACTGTTTGAAGAAAGTCTCCTCTAGAGAATTCAGGATCTGAAGTTGGAATCACGCCCAGACTCAAGAGTAAGAGACTGACGACAGCAACTATTGATTTAAAGGGACTCCCGACAGCAAGAACGGGTGTCATGAATTCCGTTAATCCAGGAAACATTTCAACAAGATATCGAGGCATATCGAGGGACACGAAAGCGAATCCCGCGACTCCCACGATTGTGAATACAGTTTTCCACGAAGACATTTGTCACCTTTCCTATGGTCGACATTCCATCGTTATGGACACGGCGCCTTTTCCGAGGCGGGACGACGTTTCATCGGTCCCTAAGATCTTCGGCCCCTAAGAGTCCACTGAGAAGCCTACGATGGTGGGGTTGAGAGTGTCGAATCGGCTCTATGGAGTGTTTCTGTGGGGATTTGGAAGTCACTCAGCAATAGGGTGGACCGCCTTGCAGAGGGAAGGGGCACAGATTGTCCATAAGATGTTACTATTTCTCAACGTGTGATTTACACGGGGGAATGACATGGCACCCAGTGGAGGCGTATGAGCCTATGCTGTTTGCTGTCGCTGTTGGAGGAGTGAACTTTTGTCGATGCACGGTCGATACAAGCCAAAGGGCGAACTTGCGAAGAACTGGGGACATCCCGATGCTCAACATCTGGAGCGACTCCAGATGGAGAAACTACGTCGTCATCTTCGCGAAAAGATTTTACCCTTCCATCCGTACTACAGGGAAAAACTGCAACATCTCGAGATTGACAGTTTGCAGACGTATGCGGATATGTCCCAAATACCTTTCTCGTCAAAATCTGATATCGCTCCCACTGCGGAAAGTCCAGATCAACCCAAGCAGTTCGTATTGCAACCCGATGCTGAAACTGTCCGCAAGGTGCTGACTCCTTTGCAGAAGGCCGGAATGATGTGGACTGCTCTACGACATGGCCGGGAAGAAGTTCGTCGAAGACTGGGGACAGAGTATCGTCCTGTGCAGGCGTTTTTTACAACAGGGCGTACAGCACTTCCCACTTCCTTTTTCCTGAGTCGTTACGATCTCGATGTTCTTCAGGAATCGGGACGACGCATGGGCGAAGTGATTGGTGTCGACAATTCCAATGATCGACTGGTGAGCGTTTTTCCTTATGCTCCGCACTTGGCTTTTTGGCAAGTTCATGGTGTCGGAATCGCCAACGAGCTCTTTACGCTTCACACCGGTGGAGGAAGAGCGATGGGAACCGATGGTATTTTAAAAGCTCTCGAAAAGATGCGTCCAAGTCATCTCACCGGTATTCCTGGCTACGTCTACCATCTGGTCAGGCAGGGTGTCGAGGAGGGGAGAGATCTCTCTTCCATCCGAGTACTCTTCCTCGGAGGCGATCGAGTTACGAAGGGTTATCGGGATAAGCTCGAAGAACTTCTACGGAGCAATGGCTCTAAAGATCCTAAGGTGGTCAGCGTTCTTGGCTTTACCGAGTCGAAGAAATGCTGGATCGAGTGTCAGGGTGGAGTTGAAACAGGGTTTCACACCTATCCCGATCTGGATCTCTTTGAAATCGTCGATCCTGAAACTGGCGAGCGTCTCCCGGATGGTGAAACGGGAGAGTTGGTCTACACCCCTCTCGATGGGCGAGGATCTTTGATCATGCGCTACCGAACCGGGGATCTGATCAATGGGGGCATGACTCATGAACCATGCCCTGCTTGCGGAAGAACGGTGCCCCGTTTTGCTTCTGATCTGAGCCGGGCATCCAATAAAACCGATATGTCACTGACCAAGATAAAAGGCACGCTCGTAAATTTGAATGTCATCACCGATTTGTTGACAGATTCTTCCTTGGTAGACGAGTGGCAAGTGGTCCTCAGTAAGAAAAATGATGATCCATTGGATGTAGATGAGTTGCACGTCACGGTGAGCATCAGAGACGAGGCTGATTCAGCGACCCTTCCTGATATTTTGGCGAGTCAAATTCTTGATGCGTCGGAGGTTCGACCCAGTTCTGTTTCGATGGTTGCTCGGGAAGAAATGTTGAAGAGATTGGGAATGGAAACTCAGTTGAAAGAGCTGCGCGTTGTCGATCTTCGCGACTCTGCAGGTCAGGGAGAATAGCGAGTCATGAGTCGGATCTCCGTAGCTTTAGGGGGCGGGGGAAGCCGCGGACTGGCTCACTTTGGTGCATTGCAGGTACTTGAGGAGGAGGGGATCGAGATCTGCTCCGTCTCTGGAATCTCAGCCGGAGCGATCACCGGAGCCCGTTGGTGTCGAGATCCTGATGCCGCAATTCTGGCTCTTCGAGCCATCGAAATATTATCCTCTCCCGAATTCAGAAGCCTCCGTATCGGCGGCATGATGCTCGCTGCTGCCAACGATGACAGGACCGGCCTTTTGGAAGCGATGCGTTCCTTGTTTCGTCGGGGAATGCACTTGGCTCACCTCGCTCGAAGAACCTCAGTTGTCGATGAGGGCGTTCTCGAACAATTGGTCGAAATGCTGATCGGAGAGGGTGATTTTGAAGATTGTCGTATTCCTCTCCAGATCGTCGCCCTTGATCTCAAAGAGGCTCGCCTAGTGACCCTTCGCGAAGGCGCTTTGACTCCCGCTGTCACAGCCAGTTGTGCTCTCCCTGGGATTTTTCCGCCTGTGGAATTTGATGGGATGCAATTGATCGACGCGGGAGCCGTTTCTAGTGTTCCTGTCGCAGCCGCTCGTGCCTTCGATCCTGATGCTGTCGTTCTGGCCATCGATCCCTCCCGGTCTCTGACCACATGTGAATCACAAGAGAGTGGAATGCAGGTGATTCAACGAGTTGCCGGAATCGCTCGTAATTGGCTGACCGAACAGGAACTTCAGGAAGCCGATCTGGTCGTAAGGCCTCTTGTGGGGCAGAGATCTTGGAGTGATCTGAGTGATCTGTCCAGTTTGGTGGAGGCGGGCAGGGATGCCATGAAAGCCGCTATGCCAGATCTTCTTGAGGTGATCTCGGCTCGTAGCGAGAGTTGAATCTATAGGCCTTCTCTTCGTGCGTCTTCTTGCCCAGTCTGGCTTCCCCGGCTAGTGTGCCTTGAACGGGATAAACACTCCCGTCGGAGGTATCGATGGCATCCCCTGAACAGGCAAAACAAAACACTTCCAGCCACTCCGATTCGGTATCAGAGGAGTCCTCGGATACAGCAAGGGGCTGGCGTCGTGAACGTCTTCCTGAGTGGCTACGCATGCCCTTATCGAAAGGGGCCGGTAGTCGTAAGACCGCAGCTTCTTTAGGCGAAAGATCCCTCAACACGATCTGTGAAGAAGCTCGGTGCCCCAATCGGAATCATTGTTGGTCGAGAGGGACAGCGACTTTCTTAGTGTTGGGTGAAAAGTGCACTCGCTCATGTCCATTCTGTTCTGTCGCTGGTGGAGTACCAGGTGCTCCGGACCCTGAAGAACCCAGGAAGGTCGCTGAGGCTGCACTCGAATTAGGATTGAAGCATGTCGTCGTGACCTCTGTGAACAGAGATGATCTCCCTGATCAGGGGAGTGATCACTTCGTTCGTTGCATCAATGAAATACGATCGTTGATGCCTGATGCAAAGGTCGAAGTTCTCACACCGGATTTCCGGGGAGATTTCGCCGCCATCGATCCCATCATCGAAGCGCGTCCTGAAGTCTTTAATCATAATATTGAGACGGTTCCTTCCCTTTACAAAAGAGTGCGCCCCGGTGCTCGTTACGAAAGAAGTCTCTCTCTTTTGGAAAGAGTCGCCGCTGCCAGCGAGGTGTCCGGCAAAACCCGAATGTGGGCGAAGTCCGGTTTGATGCTCGGCCTGGGTGAAAAACCTGAAGAGGTTCGATCGTTGTTGGAGGATCTCTACGAGGTCGGTGTCCGCATTGTAACGATTGGTCAATATCTTCAGCCGGAAGCTCAAAGTCTTCCCGTGGAAGAATATATTCACCCCGATCAATTTGAAGAGTGGCGAAAGTTTGGCGAATCATTAGGATTCCCCATGGTTTTCTCGGGTCCTTTTGTTCGATCCTCTTATATGGCAGATGCTCAGGTGCCGCTCTCATGATGAACCGATTCATCGCCTTCGAAGGTGCGGATGGCTGCGGGAAATCGACTCAAATGGAGCGATTGGCTCGCGTGATGGAATCTCGTGGTGAACGAGTCATTCAGGTTCGAGAGCCCGGATCCACAGAACTGGGAGAGAAGATCCGAACTCTTCTTCTCGATGCCGCTCTTCCCATGACAGCGGAAGGGGAAGCGTTATTGTTTTTGGCATCCCGTTGTCAACTGCTCACGGAAGTGATCGAACCCGCACTCGCAAGCGGGGCTTGGGTTTTTGCCGATAGATTTTATCTTTCAACGATTGTCTATCAGGGGATGGCCGGAGAATTGGGTGAAGAACGTGTCGTCAAACTTTGTGACCTGATTTTAGGGAAGCGTCGTCCTTGCCTGCATCTCGTGATGGATGTCCCTACGGATCTCTTGCTGGAACGATTAAAGCTTCGTGCCAGAGAAGGGGACCGCTTCGAGTCTCGTCAGGGAATGATCGAAAGAACTGCCCAGGCTTTTCGAAGTGTCCAAGGATTGCCAGGAGATGTGATTCACCGTATTGAAGCGGATGGATCTGAAGAGAAGGTGGCCTCTCTTGTTGAAGAGGTCCTGAACTCTCTGGAGCGATCATGAATGAAGACGTGGATGCCCAAGAAGGTTTGGATCATGTGGCTGATATCTTTGGCCATGAAGACATGCGTCGGGGTTGGGGCCGTGGATTTTTAGCGGGTCGTCTTTCGCATGCTCACCTGATCGGTGGGCCAGAAGGAATTGGCAAGGGGACATTGGCTCGTAACTGGGCGAGACTTTTGCTCTGTGCCCAGCCCGAAACCGGGACTGACCCCGATCCTAGAGCCTGTGGTGAATGCCCTTCCTGTTCAAAGGTCGCTTCGGGAAATCATCCGGGATATCTAGAGATCTCCTCTGAAGGGGGAGGGACGATCGAAATCGCTCGAATGAGAGAGATTCTCTCTTTTCTCTCTTTGAGAAGCGATGGTCGCCGAGTGGTCTTGATCGATTCCGCAGATCAATTGCGCGAAGAGTCGGCCAATGCACTCTTGAAGATTCTTGAAGAACCTCCTGGAGAGACGCATTTTCTTCTTGTCTCTCACCGACCGGCAAGTCTTCTCGGTACCATCATTTCACGGTGTCAACGTTGGCTCCTAGGACCGCTGAGTCGAGATTCCTTCCATGAGGTTCTTGACCGCCATGGCATCCGTGAAGAGAGAGCCTCTTTTCTCTATCGGGGTACGGGGGGGAGGCCCGGGGCGGCATTAGCACTAGAAGAGGCGCTGACGCGGTGTGGGGGTGAAGAGAGCTTTTCCCGTTTACTGAGCGAGATCCCAGCAGACCCCAGAGATCTTGTTGCTCTTACCCTGCGTGAGGGTGAGTCGTTCGATCGTGATTCTGTTCACAGGACCCTCCAATTGCTGGGGAATGGCATTTGGGCGTTTCGTGGAAACACTGTGGAATCTCGACAAGTGGCAGCGACCCGAGCTCTGATGCTGACTCATTTGGCGGGGCATCTGGGTCGATATGGGTCTCCGGATCTTGTCGTTGAGGCCGCCGCGATGGTGCTACGTTCCGAAAATCCTGAAAATATTAGAGAACTAATTCCCCGGGTACTGGGGAGTCAGTGGGTCTGAGACGCCTCATATGGGGGTGTTCAAATTTATTTCCAAATCAAGGCCGGTAAGTCGAAATAACCGCTTGTCGTTCCTTTTCGAATCTCTACCATTCGCCTCGTTGGTCCATACGGGATGCCGCACGCCGCGGTGGGGCCCGGACCCGGAGGCGATCCGTTGACGGATCCGAAACCAGAACAAAGGCTTGATGGATTGCTCCGTGTTTACCCGGAGTATCCTCGTGAGGCCTACGCGTTCCTTTTTGACACTTTGGACCACGCCGTCCGGCAGGTTCATCATGTCGAAAGCTATGTTCCGCTCTCTCCTGAAGATCATCAGCATGTTTCAGCACGAGATCTCTTAGAATCAGTACGCCAATTGGCCATCCAAGAATTCGGATGTCTCGCCGGCTGTGTGTTTGATTCCTGGGGGATCGTTGTGAGTGAAGACATCGGGGCAATGGTATTTGCCCTGATTGATCACCAATTACTGGGCAGAAGAGCCTCTGATCGAATCGCCGATTTTGATCGTGGTTTTGGTGGTCTGACATTTCATGAGGTATTCTCTATCGAGCCTCAGTTGGAATATTGTCAGGAGAAAGACCAATGGATCGCATCGTATCGCAGCGTTTCCTGAGAGGGATGATCCTCGCGGTCGTCCTTCTTGTGACCTTGGCGATGATTTTTTCTCTGAAATCAATTCTAGCCCCTCTCGTGGCTGGATTCGTCATTGCTTATATTTTAGATCCCTTGGCGGACGCATTGGAACGAAAGGGAATGAAGCGGTTCCCGGCAGTGGTCCTCATTTTCATCGTTGCGGGAATTTTGACTTTTGGCGCTCTCTTGGGTGGATCCGTGATGTTGGCTCGAGCAGGAATTTCTCTGGCTCAGAAAACCATGGGAGAGCCGCGCATAGAAGCCGTTGATGAAAGTCAGGCAGTGGAACGCCTTGGCTATACAGATCTTAAAAAAGAAACGATGTCAGGATTATCCACGGTCTGGTACTTCGATCGTAACGGTAATGATCGCTTCGATCCTGGCTGGTTTGTAGAAGCCGAATCTTTACTCCATGAAAAATTCCCGGGAGTCGCTCTTGGTTTCCAGCGTTGGAAAGACAAGGTGATCAAAAAGTACGCGAGTAGTGCTGATGAAAACCCGGATGAAGCATTGGCCAAAAAAGTGGAATCTACTCTCGACGGATCCTTGGGGCGAGTCTTCGATGCGTGGCTTCTCGGTTCGCAAGCGGGCCCTGATCTCAACTGGGATGTGGACCAGGGAAATGAAGAAAATTCCGGACCTGGAGCATTCAGCCGACTACTCGAGCTTGGCAATTGGTTGCTTCTCGTCCCGGTATACGTCTTCTTTTTCCTGCTCGAAATCGATCCGTTGTTAGCTCGCTGGCGTCTGTGGATTCCTTCGGGTTCTCGCCCGCGTATCGAAAAGGTTGCTTCAGAGATTCATGGCATATTGTCGGGTTTTTTCAGGGGGCGTCTTCTTGTTTGCATCATCAAAGGAGTCATGACCGGTCTCGCCTTGACTTTGATAGGTGTTCCTTACGGATTCCTCATCGGCTTTGCCGCAGGCTTTTTATCGCTGTTACCTTATGTGGGAGTTTGGCTCGCCATGATACCTGCACTTGGTATTTGTTGGTTTGAGTACCATGAAATCACTCTATTGCTACTGACTGCCGGAGTGTTTGGCGCGATGGAAATGCTGGAGGGCTTTGTATTGGTTCCACGTTTCTTAGGAGAAGAAGCGGGGCTTCATCCTGTCACAGTCATCGTCACCTTCATGATCTTTGCTCAATGGTTTGGGTTGTTGGGGATGCTTCTCTCCGTGCCAATGGCCGCCGTGACTAAAACCTTATTGCGAGAGTTCGTGTTGCCGTTGATTCGGGAACAGGGGATTTCTCCCGAAGTTGCTTAGCGTGAATACTGACAACAGAGATTTGAAGACCGTGGACATGGCCTGTGATTTCAGAGCCACCCATGACCTCGACGGCTTCGTTGCTATTTTTCCAGACCGTCATGGTGGAGTCAGTTCTGCACCCTTCGATTCTCTGAATTTGGGATTTTCAACAGGAGATAAGCTTGAAGACGTTCGGGAAAACCGTCAACGTCTCGCAGACTCCGCCAAGGTCTCCTCTGAACAAATTATCGTGCCCGGACAGGTGCATGCCGCAGAGATTCTCAAACCACAACTATCCGATGGTGGCGAAGGATTTTTGAATCCGTCTGTTCCCTTTGCCGGGTATGACGTGGTTCTTCTAAACACTCCTGGGGTCCTTGTTTTATCTCTGACCGCAGATTGCCCTCTCGTGACGCTCGTGAACCCTCAACTCCGACAAGCAGGGGTTGCTCATTGTGGTTGGCGAGGCGTGGCTTCGGGGGCCTTAACTACACTTTTGGCCGAGATGGGACCTCCAAAAGATCTTTTGGCGATGATTTCTCCAGGAATCTGTGGGGCGAAGTATCCCGTAGGGGAAGAGGTTCTGATGGCCGTTTCTGGTCTGCCGGGGGCGGA
>Ga0105349_10001079_pt1 | contig 11296 bp, 7 predicted proteins | sample EN1Hudseemescosm_FD_83661 | JGI IMG/M metagenome (GOLD analysis project Ga0105349, IMG submission 83661) | Methane-oxidizing microbial communities from mesocosms in the Hudson Canyon - EN1B Hudson Canyon | ecosystem: Environmental > Aquatic > Marine > Cold seeps | place: Hudson Canyon...
CATCAATTCATGGCTGGATTTTACGGTGGCCGAGCAGACGAGGCACCGGCCCCAGAATTCGGCGCTGCGACAATCGATCTCATCGACGGCGGCGGGCTAATCTTTGCAGGTACGCCAGAGACTCAGAACGTGTGGGAGAGCCACAATGACGAGGTTGTGGAAGTGCCAGAGGGATTCCGCATAACAGCAAGTAGCGAATCGTGCGCAATTCAAGCGATGGAGAACCAAACAAAGGACCGATTCGGCCTTCAATTCCATCCAGAAGTCAACGATTCTGAGTATGGCGTACAGATCTTTGAGAACTTCGTAGATATCTGTAGAAGGGCCCGTTAGGGCCCGTATCAGCGATGAGCAGATTGAAGAAGGCCCGGCAGGTCGGCGGCTCGATGGCGAATAGGCTCACTCTCTACAAGTGCCTCTCCTGCAACCGCACTGACCGCAAGCCGTACGACCCTGACGGCAACGTCTCGTGCAATCATTGCAGCTCACCGATGGCCTCTCTCGAGCCCCGATACAAGTGCCTGCGTTGCGGACACATCGAGTGGATAGAGGTCGGCACCGTTGGCAAGTCATGCCACAAGTGTGGATACCGTATCTTCGTCAAGCCGCGCAAGGAAGGAACCGAGAGCGGATACAAGATTCTCCGAGCACGCTGAAACCGCAGCGCGGGACGACCCTCCCCAGTGGAAGGGTCGGCGCTCACTTCAAGACCCGCCTCACTCACGTTGCCCCGTGGCGAGTTGGCTGAGCACTCATGCTCCGCGTACTTTCGACGAATTGGCCGTGCCGGCTGAGATTCGCGATGCCCTTGTCGGTGCTAGTTTAGCGGCTCAACCCCCGCATCTACTGATTACTGGACCTGCAGGGGTTGGAAAGACGGCCGCATGGAGGTTGGTTGCTCGGCAGATGCTGGGGCCTGGCTGGCGGGCGACTACGCATGTTCTACAGGCACGTGACCTAGTTCGAACCCGCGGTGCGATGGCCAAGTTCGAAGGATTCCTCCGGCCAGGGGGTTCGGGTTCGGCAGATACCCTCGCTGGCAGAATGAGTCTGGATGCCTATGATCGTGGGATTATCCGAGCTGCAGAGGGTGATGTGGCTCCGACTGGAGCGGAGATTGAGATTCAATCGGGACAAGTTCCAGTGAGTCGATTATTGGTAATCGAGGATGCCGACCATCTGGGTGGCATCAGACAAGCATACCTTCGCCGCATGATGGAAACTGTCGGCGTCGCCAGCCGATTCATTCTGGTTGCGCGAGCCCCTTCACGATTAATCGATGCAATTCGCTCGCGCACGAGGATGGTAAGGATCCCTTCCACTGATCGAGAAGTTGTCATCGGGACCATGCGCTCATTGGCTGCAAAGGAAGGAACCGAGGTCGCCGATGGGGTGTTGGGAGACCTCGCTTACGTGGCTGAAGGCAACCTACGGAAAGCCATCTTCACCCTCGAAATGCTAGATGCGAGAGGATTAGCGGCCGATCGATCCGCTGTTCACCGGCTGGTGCAGGCGACAACGCTGCAAGCAGGACGCCATCTACTGGAGTTGGCTTTGCGCGGCCGCGTAGTCGAATGGCGCTGGGAAAAAGTCCGTGGGCGCCGCTCTAAGGTTTTGGCAGGAGCTATGGCCGAGGTTGACCGATTGATGAACGATCATGGCCTCGATGCAGACGATCTCATCTCGCAATTGCACGATGTTTTGGTCGGCCGCCGCTTGTCATTACCTGATGAATTACGTAGGGAGTTGCTTGCAGACCTAGCGCTTTGCGATACCCAGATTCGAAGTACTATGCATGCAAGAATCCCATTCGAGAATTTCCTTCACAAGGCTGCAGCTTCCGGACGAAAGCACGGGCTCGCCTTCGGCTAATCAGGAAAAGCAGTGGCGGGCGATACAGGATTTGAACCCGTGTTCTCGGCTTAGGAGGCCAAGGTGATATCCAGACTACACTAATCGCCCGTTTCTGCGACCGCATCTCCCTCAAGAATAGTAAGGGTCTGGAAACCGCCACCAAACGTCCCTATTCCAGCCGAGAGAATCAAGCCCTGAGTGGGGTCGGAGGGCCATGGTGAGCGAGCGTAGCCTGCCCACTCCCTACGCGGAGGAGAGCGAGCGCCACGTTCAGCAAGAGCAAGCCCTGAGTCTGAGGGTCAAGGCCAGAGACGCAGGGCGCAGGTTTTGGGTTCGCATTGCATCGAGTCGACCTCTACCACAATTACGCCTATTTCTTTCACTGATTGCTCCAATCACTTCGGCCCTCCTTCTCATCAGTTGGGAACTAGCCTCTTTTCCAATCGCGATTTCTGTTCACGTCGCTTTGACGGCGAGCTTTGTGCCGGCTCTATTCGCCGCATCATTCGCGCGAATGTCTGCAAGAGATAGACTGAGATTACGCGCGGTGGGTTTTCGCTCAATGAATGCATATCCTGGCGTAGAAAGGATTCTGAATTCCCTCGATGAGAGGCGTATCCGTGAGCGCGTCAGATTGTCTTGTGCAATTCTCGCATCTGCCGCGCTGGCATCACTGTGGAATCTCGCGGCTGGCGATACGCTGAGCTCTCTGGTAATCGGTTCCTGCGTTGCGCTCGGAGTTATTGCTGCGCTCAATACACTGCGGCTTGAAGAGTCGATTCCGATGCGCTCGAATTCGTTTCCTCTCCTATCTCTCCACGCCCCAACCATTCACGCCAGCACACTTGACCGAGTACTCTCTGACCTCTTGGTGGCACACCTTGACCCAGAGACGGCCAGTCATTGGGATATCTGGATTAAATCACTGCATGACGATGTGAGGAGCGATCAGACGGCTGATTCAGCAGTTGAACACTTGCTACAAGCGATACACCTTGAGCATCTTGGGCTGCTCGACGAGAATGGATTGCTGAGTGAGACGCGCAGGGTGTTCAAGGTCTCGGCAATCGATGGGCTGATTGCCGAGCATTCGAAATTCAATATGATCGCTCTCAGGCGCTTACTCACCCATACCCGCGCTTGGCAGCCTGGTTTATTCCGCTTGACGGATCGCCTACAGGATTCGGTAATTCGCGGCGACCCCAGTCTCATCGAGGCGGCTTGGCGACTAGATCTCGACTTACCTCCTAGATGTGGACAGGGGCAAGGGGATCTCTTTGTGATGATTCACAATCATTCGGGTAGAAAACAGTCCATCGAGGTTGATATTTTGGCCGCTGAAGGAGAGCCTGAGCTTCAGACTCTGCGGGTGTCGGCGAAAGCCTCTTCAAAGCCGCGGTCACCTATCTCTGTCAATGATGAGCGCGGTGTTCTGACCGAGTCATTCGGTCGGTTATTGGCCGACTCTACGGTGCTGTGGATTGGATTGGCGTGGCCCGATTCTCTATCGGGCCCGCACCCAGTACAGGTGACTCTTCGCAATGAGGAAGGTGAGACTCTCGAATCGATTGTGGTGCGGACCACGCTATCCTCTGGAGTTCAGGCTGAGAGTATGGGTCACCGGATGGCAGACGCTGCATCGGAGGCCCGCAGAATTGCTCTCGCCTTGGCGGATTGAGTTTGCAGTAACCTCTCTTTGAGTCGTGTTTTCTTCGCTCAATCAGTGCCGCTATCCGGTCGAAGTCCCGAGCGTCATCTTCATGTCGGCCTTACGGCTCGCCGGAGCCGAGAACAATGGAGTCATGGGATCTCATCATCATCGGCTCTGGCCCTGCTGCCCTTCGTGCTGCGGTTGCTGCTGCCGATTCAGGCACTACTCCCGTCCTCATCGAATCAGGCGGAATAGGTGCTGGAGGCTCAAATTCTGACCTCGCTGGCATGGCTGCCTCAATCGACGAGGTCAGCTCGTCTGCACACCGCGATGATACGATTGCGGCCGGAGGCGAATCCACCGACAAGATAGCAGCCGCGCGAGTTTGTGGGGAGGGCGTAGGAGTTCTCGCAGAACTCGAGCGATGGGGGCTTGTTCTTCGCCGTCGCGATGGGGGCTTGCCTCACACCAGCCAAGTAGCTGGGCACACCATGCCCCGCCTCACCGGCTGTGGCGATGCTACCGGTCGCAATACAACTCGAATCCTCGAAGAGCAGGCGATGAAGCGAGGCGTAATTCGCCGAGCCGATTTGCGAGCGATGTCTCTAGTGATGGATGGCAACCAAGTTAGAGGCATAACTGCCTACGACATGAGCGCTGGCGAAGTAGTTGGAATACAATCCAAGGCGGTTATCCTCGCCACGGCCGGTCACCAAGGAATCTGGTCTGGTTCAGCTAATGGCGCAGGCCTCGGTTCTTCCCTCGCAGCCTCCGCCGGAATCTCCCTCAATGGCTTGGCAAACAACCCCATTCACCCTCTGACAGTGCGAGGCACCGACCTCAACATCAGCATCGACGTACTCGGCTCAGGAGGTAGAGTGCGCAAGTCATCGGGCGAGGACGTGGAACCCTCCGAGGTCGGCGAGGACGATTGCATACTCGACCTTCGCAGCATCGATTCAGCCGCCCACGCTTGGTTCACTAACACGCGTTCCAAAATCAAGGATAGAACCGGACTCGACATCTCGAGAGACGTCGTTCCAATCAGTAGCACCATCGCAGTCACGACCGGCGGGGCTCCCGTCGATGATCACGGACGTGTCACAATCGAAGATGGTAGCAAGTGGGCCACCGGACTCTACGCGGCCGGGCGATCAGCCCACAACGGTATGCATGGTGAGGGGCTACTCGCAGGTAATATCCTCCTCGACGATCTCGTTGGAGGGCGAAATGCCGGAGCACACGCAGGAGCCTGGGCAGCAGAGGCGAAATTCGCAGGCTCCAATCTTGTTGAGGAATCTTCCGAAGCAGCAAAAGCACGTATCGAAGCCCTGCAAAACAGCACTGGTTCTTCCGTCGGCCAAGTCGCTGCCACTCTATCTTCAATCATGGCTTCTTGTGGAAACGGCTCCCGAGACGAGGCTTCACTGAAGGCCGCAGCAGCCTCACTCGCCACTCTAAAATCGACAGGAATCAAGGTCACAGATTCATCGATGGTGATGAACACAGAATTGTCAGCCGCGCTAGAGGTTGAGGGTATGATATCAATAGCCGAACAAATAGCGAGTTCGTGAGGTTATGAGATGGGTGAAGAACCAACCCTCTTCACGAAAATCATCGAAGGTGAGTTGCCTTGTCATAAGTTGTATGAGGACGAACACACCATCGCATTCCTAGACATTCAACCTCTGACGAGAGGTCATACACTGGTGGTTCCCAAAGAACCAGCTCCTTCCTTTGATCGACTTAGTTCTGAATCAGCTTCGGCACTAGGCGGCGCTCTTCCTGCAATATGCAAAGCAGTCATGAGAGCAACTGGTGCGACTGCCTACAACCTAATCCAAAACAATGGACAGGAGGCAGGGATGTCAATTGCCCACGTTCATATTCACATAATTCCACGATACCCCTCCTCAACCCATTCCTTCCTTTGGGAATACGGTGAAATTAATCACGATGATGCGAAAATTCTCGCTGAAGCCATATCTGACGCCTTAGATTAGAATCGGTGTCTTCTCAACCCCCACCTGCCTCGCATCGCCATGACGGGTTCACAGAATGCGCCGGAGATCCTACCGGAGTTGTCTCAGAGCGCGACGCGTTTGAATCGCGAAAAGCTCGAGCGCGTTCCTCACGACACCACAGGTAAGCACCCCGGAAAGCGCTGGGCTCAAAGCGCTCTTGACATCATGTTCGAGTTGGGTAACCAAGCAATTTTTCGAAATTGGGAGGAAGATACTCTCCCTGAAGCGAACGGCGGAGCAATCTATGTCGCCACGCACATCAATGGACTCGTCGATCCAATGGTGATTACACGCGTACAGAAGAAACGAGTCATCTCGCTTGGTAGGCATGATCTGACAACTCGACCAGTCATCGGATGGTGGGCGCGTCGCTTCGGAAGTCAACCAGTGCTGCGCCGTGCAGAGATAGAGGCTGGCGTGGTCGATGCCAAATTCGCCCGCTACATCAATGATCGAGGAATGCTAACAGTCGCTTCCTGTCTCGCCACAGGGCACTCCGCCGTCGTAATGCCTGAGGGGAAATCACACCAAGATTCGAAGTTGCACGCGCTTCGTACAGGTTCCTCCCGCTCTGCGCTGGCCTCGGCAGCAATAGCCGACGAGAAGGGATTGCCCGCCCCTGTGGTCCAGCCAGTAGGACTTCACTGGCGCACTCATCACTGGCTCAGGACTGACCATTATGTCGAGTTTGGCGAGCCGATCGACATCCCTTCGACCTACTCGCTAGGCGACCGAGCACGTCTTGCCAATGGAGAATGGATTGAACCCTCACACGATGACACTATCGAGATGCGTACACGTATCTTCAACGCCCTATCTCCAATGACTCCCAATGCGCCTGATTGGGAGACCTATCGTGCATGGAAACTTATTGCTCACCTCGGCGCCAACAAGGCAGATACCCCCCTCCGCAGTCTGTCCGAGGAGGTTCACGCAACTCGTGAGGTCCACGAAACCCTTGGGTCAGGCGAAGGAGATTCGATGTTGGAGGAAGCCAAGGAAGCAGCCGAAATCCTCCACAGCAACGATCTGTATGCTACCGCACTTTCGCAATCCAACCGCCTTCGAGGCAAATTTGCTGGTGATTATCTCAAGGGATTGCTCGGAACACTGCTGATGCTTGCCACACTTCCCATCGCCATTCCTTCATCAGGGCTGCAGTGGGGTATTGCAAAGTCCATGGCCGAAAGTAGCGATGAAGGGCTCGATTCACGAACTAGTTACTTCATGCTCGCAGCCATGTTCTCACCGATCTTTTTCTGGCCGCCGTGCGCCCTTATTGGAACACTAATCCTGACTGGTGGAGCCCTTGAAATCGCCACATTGTGGACTTTCATCTTGCTAATTCTCATCTTCTATCTCTCTGCTTCAATTTGCATCAAGGGATACGACCTCTGGTCCGACTCAACCTCTGCCTCAAGACGAGCCAAACTCCTCAGCAGCGCAGACGGCGAGAGGTTCCATATGCTCGTTGACTCCATCACCTCTCGCCTCGGCGCTCTCAAATAGGACCTGCAATAGTCAGCCATCATGGACGGCAAGTCGGCGGCGATCGCCATCAAGGGCTGGCTGGCCAGCGAGAAACTCGAAGCCAGAGAAGTCTCGGACGCCCAAGCGCTCATTCACTTGCACGTCAAGTATCCTCCAACCAAGCAGGGTCATGTGTTCAACGTAGTCATTCCAAAGAACCGTAATCTTGTACTCGTTTATTCGATTACCAGAGTCGACGAAGGACAGCAGAATGAGATGCGCGAACACGGTAAGGAGACTCCTGTCGCATGGGAGGAATGGCTCCACCAGACGCGCCTCCAACTAACTAGAGCCGACCTTGATTGGGTCCTCCATGTTGGCAAGCCAAGCGATGAAACACCCGGGCCATTGCAAGCCTTCAATCTCTCACGTCCTATCTGGTTTGACGGCTTGTCCCAGAATGAATTCATGCATACTATGCGCCGAGTCTGGCTGACCAAATTAGAACTCATCCACCAGATTAAATTCGGTTATGGAAAAGGAATAGGCAAGCCAGGACAAGTCGACGACTGGATAGCCAAGAAGGCCAAGAAGCGTTCAGGCAAGTCGCCTTCAATCCAAGCCGAACCCAAATCGATTGACACAGATGAGACAGGCGGATTCGGTACCGATTTCGATCCCGCAGAATGGGCTTGAAGCTTACAACTTCGCTATCTTTTTCCCCTCGCTTTAGGGTAACGCTTGAACTCTCTAAACCACCACTTCAGAAACCATCCCTTAGCGTTCTTGGCTGACGCGTAAGCGTCGAGGTTAAGTATCGAAGCAAAGCGAAACGAGATGTTGTAGCATTGTTGCTGGAGTGATGGAAATGGAGACAGTGAAGATAAGGAGCAGTATCGCGATGGTGCTCATCATGACGATGAGCCTGTTCGCGACATTGGAATTCTCCGAAAGAGCGGAAGGAAGCGAGATAGTTTTGACAGATGCGATTCAGGTCGTGAATGGAGGAACACACAGCGACAGAATGGTATCAATGGACGCAGACTCGTCGGGTAATACTCACTTTGTCTGGAGCCGAAACTCTCACCACCTCTACTACAAGATGTTGGATGCCAGAGGCGACGTTCTAATCGATGAAACTCAGATTTCCAAAGCTGGAACCCACCGCGCTTGGCATCCTGATGTAGCAGTCGATACCGACGACAATGTCCACATCGTTTGGGCTGACAAGTCAGGTCAATGGACGATTTTCTATACGCTCTTGGATCCATCTCAAGACGACCAAGACGGAAGCTCTGGATTGGATGTGGTTCTTTCAATAATCGACGACGAAGAGATTGCGAGCCACCAACAGAATCGAGATTGGCCAGCAATCGCAGTCGATTCTCAGAATAACCCTCACATTGTTTGGGAAGATGCCTATGAGCAGTTGGACAAATTCTACATGCAGCCTCAGATTTACTACTCGATGCTCGAGATTGATCTTCCAGGGCGGGAGGCGATTGTCGCCATCGAGGATACCCTTCTGACTCCAATCATCGGACACAAGGGCCACCCCGACGTCGCCGTTGATGCTGACGATTTAGTGCAGGTCGTATGGGATGACACCCGCGGCGGCAAAGTGGAGATGGTCGTACCAATCGATACCTCAGGTTCGATGAATACTGAGTGGGCAGACATGTGTGTTGTTTTCTACGGTGGTAATTTCGCAAGCGGAGGATCCTTCGAAGGACTGAAGCCGATGCTCGTCGACGGCAACATTACTGTCTTCGAGACACTTTACGCCCTCAGTGGTAATTGGCCTGCCGCGGCCACTTCTGGAACTTGCGCGTCAGCTTACCAGACTGGAGGCTCAGGAAGCCAAGGACCACGCTCGACACATCTCGGCCAGAACCCATCTGATGACTCAGGCGGCATCCGCGAGTTAACTGAAGTGGTCTACAATGGCGGAGCGGTTAATCTACCTCAAGACGGAGGATACTACTCTGAATTCTGGGGCCCCGCTTCAACATGGGCGTGCCTCTCATGGCGAGACGCTCAGGGCCGCATGGGTAATTCGGCCAACCCACCAACTCAACTAGACCACCGCTGGAATCCAAACGCCACCAAGATCGTCATCCCAATTTCAGATGAAGGTCCGTATGGTGGCGATCCGGCTCAGCAGTCTGACGATACGCAGAGTATCAATGAGGCTCACGATGCCTGCGTTATCTCAGACATCGTCCCAGTCCCACTGATGGCGGCAGGCTGGGGCTCGGGCTCAACAGATGTCGGTTCTCACATGCAAGATTTGGCTCAATGTCCGAATGGATTCGTCTCTGTAGGTACGCGTACTTGTCCTGGTACGACCACCCGTAATACCAATGCAGGTGGACAGATGTACAGTTTCCCTACTGGTTCCAGTAGTGCGGCCGACCTACAATTAATGGTTGAAGCACTAGTATTACTTGCAACCAATAACTCTCGAGAGATATTCATCTCAATCCTCGACCCATACTCTCTGCTCGACAGCCCATGGGCCGGTTGGTCCAAGGGCGACTCAGGAACCAAGGTTGTCAACAATCGATATGTCGAGGACATTGGCCCATCATCCGATCACCAAGGATACGGTCACCTCGTCGTCGTGAACGACACGAGAATCACTTTGCAGGATGCGTTCAGTCTGCACCCCTCGATCGCTATCGACACCTCGGGTAATACCCACATCGCTTGGATGGATGGCCGCGCTTACGGCTTTGATATCGGAGTAAATTACGAAATTTACTACGTACGACTTCGATTGCGCGGAGCAGCTGCATGGGACGGAGCCCCAGATGGTTTGCCTTCCTACGGAATCAAGCAGATTACCGACTCCGTCATCTCTACGGTTGAGGGAATCGATGGGGTCGACGAAGACCGGCCATATGGCGCTAATTCACACATGCCGGAAATCCTAACCGACTCATTTGACAATGTCCACATCTCATGGTTGGACAATAGCAATGAAACTCAGGGCGAGACCGTCATGTATGTCCGCTTGAACCACACGAATGACGCCCACCCCGATGGATTCCCGCTGAATTCTCTCGCTTGGGGCGTAATAGATCCGTGGGAGGTCCACGAGGTCTCTGAGTGGGAGTCGGACAAACTCGGCCCGAACTCACCATTCGCTCCCGACCTCGGCCAACCACCAGCATTCGCTAATGATTTGGGCAGCGGTGTCCACATCGCTTGGTCAGACACCAATAAGTGCAACGATCAGAATAATCAGGGTCAGTACACAATCTGCTACGTCCACGTGCTTACCGGTCTCGTAGAGGTTGCTTTGACCGAGACTGAGACCTTCTATCACACGATTGAGCCTGGTCAGCAGACGACATACAACATGACGATCTCTAACCCAACTCCAGGCCCTGCTGAGCTGGTTGCAGACACTTACACAGTGTATCTTAGTGGTGTTCCAAACAACTGGACTGCGACACTATTCTTTGCAACCAACCACACGCCGATTTTCGATTCAACTCCAGTATTCCTGCGCGGAGGCGATATCGTATCGGTCTACATGCGCGTACGTGCGCCGACAATCTATCAGGCGGATGGGGACGAATTGGCGGCAATCACAGTCCACGCTCTCTCTCACAAAGATCCTGCAATCGCCGATGAGCGTCTGACACTCACGCTGATGGATGTGGTCCATGGAATCAACCTCGACACCAGTCACTTCCAAGTGGATGTTGAACAAGGTCAATCGGCGATTTTCTCAATCACCGTGACGAATACAGGCAACGTCTACGATACCTTCGCCTTCTACGATCCGGCGACGCATGAGGGTCAAACTGAATGGGGCTTACCATTCGGTTGGGGTGTTTCCTTCCCGACATCACTCTCTCTCGATCCAGGTCAGTCTGTGACTAGAAACCTGCAAGTCTCTGTTCCAACCTCTCAGGTACCTGGAACCTTCGTGATTTACCTCAAGGGATGGTCGACAGGTGAACCGGTCCTTTCCATTGACCGGGGCACCTTCGATGTTCTCGAACTCTGGGTTAACGTCTCGATTAGGAGTTCGGGCAATATCGTCTTTAATCTGGGTGAAACGACTCAGCACGTCCTCCCTGGCGAGTGCGCTGAGTTCGACATTGAGGTGACCAAGCACTTCACACCAGGTCACCTGATTTTCACTACACCCGGTGGACCTGAGGAACGACCTCCGGAGATTTCCGAATCGACTTGGCGCTATGATCACTGGACGGTTGACCTAGACTTCACAAATGCGCCGGGAGGCAATGGAATCGGAGATAATGATCCGAGATATTGGTCA